>Ga0209004_1000146_pt1 | contig 18490 bp, 14 predicted proteins | sample TexAe_RefH0_M1_FD_187948 | JGI IMG/M metagenome (GOLD analysis project Ga0209004, IMG submission 187948) | Forest soil microbial communities from Davy Crockett National Forest, Groveton, Texas, USA - Texas A ecozone_RefH0_M1 (SPAdes) (version 2) | ecosystem: Environmental > Terrestrial > Soil >... | reverse complement strand
ACGAAGACTGGTCACGCGAAGCTGGCGTACGATCTGCTGCTGAATACGGGGATGCCGTCGTGGGGATATCAGATCGAGCATGGGGCCACGACGACGTGGGAGCGTTGGAATGGCGACGCGAAGATGGACGATCCGCAAATGAATTCGTACAACCACTATGCGTACGGGGCGGTGGCGGACTGGATCTACCGGTTTGCCGCAGGCGTGGATGCGACGGCGCTGGATGCGGGGTTTCACACGGTGGTGCTGCATCCGGTGTTTGACGCGCGGTTGTCGCCGCTGGAGTTCAGCTATGCGTCGTCGTATGGGGAGATCAAGTCGAGCTGGACCGTGAAGGGCGAGACGGTGGAGTGGAATGTGACGCTGCCCGCGAATACTACGGGACTGCTCGAGGTGAAGGCGGACGAAGCGGCGCGGTACAAGGTGGATGGGGCGGGGTTGAGCGAGAGTCCGCTGGCGAAGAAGGTGGAGGGCGGATTTGAGTTGGCGGCGGGGAGTTATCGGTTCGAGGTGGAGACTCAGGGCAGGAATTAGGAATTAGGGATTAGGGATTAGGGGACAGGGAACAGACATCGCCAGTTTCATTATGCAACGAGAGTTGGGAACAAGGACCGTCAGCCGGAGGGGTTATGGTCTCTATTGCTCAGACAGCCGGCCACTTCGCGAATAGAGTAAAGAGCGTAAGGATAGATAGATATACAGGAAAGCCTCTGTTATCGGAGGCACTATCAACGGTTTCGCTCTCCTTATGGTGGCTGATGTTGCCGGATTGTTCTTAACGGCATCAGAGCATTCCACGCAACCAAAGGAACCGCAGACACCCTGAAGGGGTAAATATATGCACGCACTCAAGATTCTAGTTTCAACCACGGCGTTGCTGGCGGGCCTGGTTTTGATGCCGGCGGCTCAAGCGCAGATTTCCGTCGATATCGGCATACAACCGGTTTGCTCGTATGGCTATTACGGATACGCGCCCTACGCTTGTGCGCCGATGGGGTATTACGGATCGGGCTATTTCTATAATGGGATTTTCGTTGGCATGGGCCCGTGGTCGGGCTGGGGCTATGGCCACGGCTGGGGAAGCCATCGCTTTAACGGTGATGGCGGAGGGCGCTTCCACGGCGGTGTCGGGCACGCAGCCTACGGTGGACGTCAAGGTGGCGGGCAAGTATCACGCGGCGGAAGTGGAGTACGTGAGAACCGTGGAAATACCCATTCCGGCGGAAGTCGTCCCAGCCCATCTCACCGCGCATCGCAGAATGGTCGTGGTCAGGCTCACGGCAGCGCAACGCACGGCGCGGGTGGACAAGCTCACGGCGGCGAATCCCACGGCGGTGGTGGACAAGCTCATGGTGGACATGCAGGTGAAGAGCACAAGTAACCGGTAGCTGCAGCATCAGGCGGCGGAGCATACCAACTCCGCCGCTTTGCATTTGTGATGCACCATGTGATCGCTCCGCGGCGCCACGGGGTGTCGACCTGCTTCTTCGCAATGAACGCGAATGCCTTATAGATTAGAACGATGAGTCCCACACCTGCCAAATGGAGAGCTGAGCTTGCGGCGATGATTGCGCTCGCGGTTCCGGTTGTGCTCAGCGAACTGGGGTGGGTGGCGCAGGGTGTTGTCGACAACATTATGGTGGGACGGCTGGGGCCGGTGGCGATTGGGGCGGTCGCACTGGGCAATGCGGTTTTTTATACTCCTGCGCTGTTTGGGATCGGGCTGCTGCTGGGGCTGGACACACTGGTGGCGCAGGCTTACGGGCGGCGCGATCACGATGAGTGTCACCGCTGGCTGGCGCAAGGTGTTTATCTGGCATGCATCGTTACGCCGCCGATCATGATTCTGCTGGTGGCGGCGAGCTACGGGTTCACGCGATTTGGGGTGATTCCGGAGGTTGCGGTGTTGTCCGGTGGGTATCTGCGGGTGCTGAGTTGGAGTACGCTGCCGCTACTGCTGTACGGCGGCACGCGGCGGTATTTGCAAGGGGTGGGCGAGGTTCGCGTTATCACCGCGACGTATGTGCTGGCGAATTTGCTGAACTGGTTTGGCAACTGGGTTCTGATCTACGGAAAGCTTGGATTTCCAGCGCTGGGAGTGAACGGGTCTGCAGTTTCGACGTGCATTGCGCGCGTGGGGATGGCAATCGCACTGCTGGGGTTTGCGTGGAGATACGAGCGCAAGCGCGGGCATCCGCTGTTTGCGCACTGGGCGGGGCCGGAATTGGATCGGCTGCGAAAGATGGTTCGGCTGGGGGCGCCAGCAGCGGGGCAGATTCTGCTGGAGGTGGGTGCGTGGAACTTGAGCACATTTGCGGCGGGCTACTTGACGCCGGTTGCGCTGGCGACGCACACCATCGCGCTGAATTACGCGAGCATTTCGTACATGGTGCCGCTGGGCGTGGGAGCGGCTGCGGCGGTGAGTGTGGGGCACGCGATTGGCGCGGGCGATCCGGCACGAGCAAGAAGGGCGGGATGGATGGCGCTGGCGATGGGTACTGGATTCATGGTGTGCGCCGGAGTGGTATTCCTGGTGGCGCCGGGGCCGCTGATCAAGCTGTATACGCACGATCCGCGCGTGTTGGCGGTGGGCCCGAGCCTGCTGTGGATTGCGGCGGCGTTCCAGATTTTCGACGGGATTCAGACCGTGTCGACCGGAGCTTTGCGCGGGTTGGGCGAGACGCGGGTGCCGATGATTGCGAACCTGGTGGGCTACTGGGTGATGGGGTTGCCGCTTGGTTTCTTCCTGTGCTTCGTGTTGAAGTGGGGCATCTACGGGATGTGGATCGGGCTGACGCTGTCGCTGATTGTGATTGCGACAGTGGTGCTGGTGCGATGGAATCGCGATTCGGCACGGATGGCGCTTGCTCATTCAAAAATATAAGGTTAACTGCCTGCACGGGCTGCAGAAGACTTGATCAGTTCATAAGTCCGCTCCCTGACATTTTCGGGGAATGAACAAACGTTGCTGCGAAAGGTACTTATGGTGCTCGTGGGTGTGTCTGGAAGCGGTACGGGTTACCTGATAGGTGACTATAATCACAAGTGAGCGAAAGTTTGTCGCTTTCCATCGCGTTTTTTCAGGAACCTGCACTCCGAAGCAAAGGTCCGGTGATTCTCGCGACCGCAAGGTTGCAACGACCCCGGACGGTCTTTGCGAGTGGGATGAACGAACCTGAACGCGCGGAAATTCACCTGAAGGGAATCCCGCCAAATGGCGACTGGAGACCTGGCTCTGGGTCAAGAACAGGGCGCAATCAGCGCGCACAAGCGCGTAGTCAACGATTTCAGCATTAACGTAGCAACGGTGAACGGGTCCGGCTCGCAATCCGCCAATAGCGTACTGCTGAAGAGCATCTTTGGAATGGGAATTCCCGTCAGCGGGAAAAACCTGTTTCCCTCGAACATCGCCGGACTTCCCACCTGGTACACGATTCGCGCCAGCAAGGACGGGTATGTTGCCCGCACGCGCGATGCGGAGTTCCTGGTGGCGTTGAACCCCGAGACCGCGAAGAGCGATATTGAAGCGCTGCCCGCGGGGGGCGTGGCGATCTACGAAGAGAATGCGAACCTGAAGCAGTATCGCAGCGACGTCGTCTGCTACCCGGTTCCTTTCGACAAGATCACGGCAGCGGTTTGTACAGAAGCCAAGCTGCGCAAGCTCGTCAAGAACATGGTGTACGTAGGAGTGGTGTCGCAGCTGCTCTCGATTGACCTGGCTGTCGTTGAACACAGCGTTAAGAAGCAGTTTGCGAAAAAGCAGAAGGTATTCGATCTGAACTTCGGCGCGGTGAAGGCTGGATACGACTACGCGCAGGAGAAGCTGGTCAAGCAGGATCCTTTCTTCCTGGAGCGGATGAACCAGACAGCCGGCAAGATCATCATCGACGGCAACGCGGCGTGCGGCATGGGCGCGGTGTTTGCGGGCGTGACGGTGGTGGCGTGGTATCCGATTACTCCTTCGACTTCGCTGGTGGAAGCGACGACCGATCTGCTGAAGAAATTTCGCGTAACGCCTGAAGGCAAAGCGACGTTTGCCGTTGTGCAGGCTGAGGACGAGTTGGCCGCTATCGGCATGGTGCTGGGCGCAGGATGGGCCGGCGCGCGGTCGATGACATCGACCTCCGGGCCTGGAATTTCGCTGATGGGTGAGTTTGCCGGTCTGGGATATTACGCCGAGATTCCGGGCGTGATTTTCGACGTGCAGCGCACTGGACCTTCGACTGGCATGCCGACGCGTACGCAGCAATCGGATCTGCTGTCGACGGCATTTTTGTCGCACGGCGATACGAAGCATGTGGTGTTGCTGCCTGGCTCGGTGAAGGAGTGCTTCGAATTGAGCATGGAGGCATTCGACCTCGCCGAGCGGCTGCAAACGCCGGTGTTCGTGCTTTCGGATCTTGATCTGGGCATGAACAACTGGATGTCGGAGCAGTTCACCTATCCGGAGAAACCGCTGGATCGCGGCAAGGTGCTGACCAAGGAAGATCTGGATAAACTGGGCAGTTTTGCGCGCTACAGGGATGTGGACGGCGATGCGATCGGATATCGCACTCTGCCGGGCACGATGCATCCCAAGGCTGCGTACTTCACGCGCGGTTCGGGACACAACGATGCCGCGGGCTACACGGAAAAGCCGGATGAGTACCAGGCGGTGATGGAGCGGCTGCTGCGCAAGTTTGAGAATGCGCGCAAGCTGGTTCCGGCGCCGGTTGTGGTGAAGGATGGGACTTCGCGGGTGGGAATCCTCGCGTTTGGCACAACGGACTTCGCGCTTCGCGAGAGCCTTGACCAGATCAAGAAGGAACTCGGCAAGGATGTGGATTACATGCGCATTCGGGCGTATCCCTTCGCGCACGAGATTCATGACTTTGTCGCGTCGCACGATCGCGTGTACGTGGTGGAACAAAATCGTGATGCGCAGTTGGCCAATCTGCTGAAGCTTGATCTTCCGGCCGAGCAGGTGGTGAAGCTGCGCAGCATTCTGCACTTCAACGGGCTGCCGATTGATGCCCGCACAATCACCGAGGAATTTGCAACCAAGGAGGGCCTGTAATCATGGCAACTCAAACTTCTGCTCCAGGCCCCAAGGTCAATCACATCGGGCTTCCGGTACTTGAATATCGCGGCGGCAAGTCGACGCTGTGCGCCGGCTGTGGCCACAATGCAATCAGCGAGCGCATTATAGACGCCATGTTTGAAATGGGTGTCGAGCCTGAGCGCGTAATGAAGATGAGCGGCATCGGCTGCTCGTCGAAGAGCCCGGCTTACTTCATGAGCCGCTCGCACAGCTTCAACTCGGTGCACGGGCGCATGCCTTCGGTTTCGACGGGTGCGCACCTTGCCAATCATCAGAACATGCTGCTCGGCGTTTCCGGCGACGGCGATACGGCTTCAATCGGCATGGGACAGTTTGTTCACCTGATGCGGCGCAATCTGCCGATGATTTACATCATTGAAGACAACGGCGTGTACGGATTGACGAAGGGCCAGTTCTCGGCGACGGCCGATATCGGCTCGAAGCTGAAGACCGGCGTGATCAACGATCTTCCGGCGATCGATACTTGCGCGTTGGCGATCCAACTGGGCGCGACGTTTGTGGGTCGTTCGTTCTCTGGTGACAAGAAGCAACTGCTTTCGATGTTGAAGGCGGCGATTGCGCACAAGGGAACGGTGATGCTCGACGTGATCAGCCCATGCGTGACGTTCAACGATCACGAGGGGTCGACGAAGAGCTACAAGTTCATGCAGGAGTTCGACGAGCCGATCAACGAGGTTGGTTTTGTGGCCAGCTTCGACGACATCGACGTGGACTACGATTCAGGCCAGGTGTACGAAGTGGAGATGCACGACGGTTCGAGCCTGCGCCTGCGCAAGCTGCATGAAGACTACGATCCAACTGACAGGGCCAACGCGGTGCGCACGCTGATGGAGGCTGAGGAGAAGAACGAGGTCCTCACCGGTGTGTTCTACATCAACACGGAGAAGCCGACGTTTACCGATCTGCTGAACATTGTGGATCAGCCTCTGGGGACGCTGCCTGAGTCGATGACCCGGCCGCCGAAGTCGGCGCTGGATGCGTTGATGGCGAACTTACAGTAGACAGTGAACAGTGAACAGTGAAAAGCCCCGCTATAAATACGGGGCTTTTTACTGTGGCTAGCGATGTTTGCGGTCAGGCGGCTTTTTTGCCGACTAGGCCGTTGGGATCGATTACGAATTTCTTGGCGGCGCCGCCGTCGAAGGCCTTGTAGCCTTGCGGTGCATCGTCGAGGGTGATGACGGTTGCGTTGACGATCTTCGCGATCGGCAGGCGGTCGTGCAGGATTGCCTGCATGAGTTGGCGGTTGTATTGCAGCACGGGAGCCTGCCCGGTGTGGAAGTGGAGGGACTTGGACCAGCCCTTTCCGAAGCGAACTTTCAGCACGCCGCGTTTCGAATCTTCGTTGGTTGCGCCGGGATCTTCAACAACGTAGAGGCCGGGGATGCCGACGCCGCCGGCGACGAACACCACGTCCATGAGCGCATTCAGCACGGCCGCGGGAGCAGCTTCGTCAGGATGGCCGTGGCCGCTGGCTTCAAAGCCAACCGCGTCAATTGCCGCGTCCACGACTGGTTCGCCGACAATTTCCGCAATTTGATCAGCAAGGCTGTCGTGCGCGCCAATGTTGATTGTTTCGTAGCCCATTTTCTTGGCATGCGCGAGGCGCTCGGGATTCTTATCGCCGACGATGACGACGCCTGCGCCGAGGATATAGCTCGCTGCCGCAGCGGCCAGGCCCACGGGGCCGGCTCCGGCGACGTAGACGGTTGATCCGACGCCGACGCCTGCGGTGACTGCACCGTGGAAGCCGGTCGGCAGAATGTCAGAAAGCATGGTGAGGTCAGTGATCTTCTCCATGGCCTGCGCCTTGTTGGGGAACTTGAGGAGGTTGAAGTCGGCGTAGGGGACCATGACATACTGCGCCTGTCCGCCGATCCAGCCGCCCATATCGACGTAGCCGTATGCACCGCCGGGCTGCTTGTCGTTTACGTTGAGACAAACTCCAGTGTTGCGCTCGCGGCAGGCCCGGCAGCGGCCGCAGGCAATGTTGAATGGAACGGAAACCAGGTCACCCTTCTTGATGAACAGCACATCGGAGCCAGTCTCGATAACTTCTCCGGTGATTTCGTGGCCGAGCACAATGCCTTTGGGGGCCGTGGTTCGACCGCGCACCATGTGCTGATCCGATCCGCAGATGTTGGTGGTGACAATGCGCAGGATTACTCCGTGCTCTATCTTTTTTCCGTGTGGATCTTCAAATTTTGGGAAGGGAATTGACTGAATGTCAACCTTGCCCGGCCCTTGGTATACAACGCCGCGATTCTCAGCCATAATGACAACTCCTCTTTTTAAGGTTTAGCTTTCGTTCATAAATGTGTGGCTTATTTACGGTTGATCAATAGAGTGGAGTTACGCCCCGAAAGCTGCTGCAGCCGCCTGGGCTACGGCGTGGTCCTGCTCGCCCAGGCCGCCGCTTACGCCGACTGCTCCGACGACTTGTCCCTTGTGCTTGAGCGGCACGCCCCCTGCAAAAACCATGATGCGGCCATGATTTGAAGCGTGAATGCCAAAGAACTGGCCACCGCTTTGAGAGTGTTCGCCCAGCGCCTTCGTCTCGATGTCGAACGCGCGCGAAGTGAAAGCCTTGTTGATAGAGATGTCGATGCTGCCGAGCCATGCCCCTTCCATGCGCTCAAAGGCAACGAGGTTCGCGCCCGCATCGACTACGGCAATATTCATCGGCACACCGATTTCCTTCGCCTTGTCCTGTCCGGCGCGAATCACCTTACGCGCAGCTTCGAGCGAAACGCCCAGTACTTTTCCTGTCGTTTCTGTTGTCGCAGTTGCCATGTTTTCCTCCGGGGCGCATTTCGTCATCGCACACGCAAAATGCCCCCCGCGATGTTCGATGCCACGCGGAGGGACTAGTTGCCCTCTTTTTGTCGAACCGGAGTTTGAGCGCACAAGATCGCGACGCTGAAATCATCACACTGATTGCGGAAGAAGGAAGGAATTGCAGAGGCGGGAATTCGGCGCAGACATTGCCGACTACGAGGTCCGCTGAGAGAGATGAATGGCTGCTGCGGGTGAGCAGGTCCGCTTCGCGTTTGCGGAAAGGCGCGCCTGGATCAGTGCTGGGCGGCAGCGGTGGTGCTATGTATGCCCATCGCTGTGAGCTTGGCCTTTGCCTGTGACGCCTCTGGCGTTTGCGGATGGCGCTGGATGAGCAGGCGAAGCTCGTGGACGCCGGCATCTCTCTTGCTTTGCTGAATGAGCGCAAATCCCTTGTGGAGTTGCGCTGCAGGAGCCTTGGGATTTCCGCTGAAGCCTTCGAGGACGGCGTTGTAATCCTTGATCGCCTCAGCGTAGTCCTGCTGGCGATATGCGATTTCGCCGAGGTAAAACTGCGCGCTGCCGGCGAGATCATCCATCGGGTAGTAGTGGATGACGTCTTGAAATTCACCCGTAGCAACGGGATATTTAGCGGCGTTGTAGTCGCGCAGGCCGGCCTGAAATGTTTCTTTGAGGGGAGGCGTCATGCTGGCTGGAGGCGCGTTGCCGGCCATGGGAGCGCCATCGGGCGTTGGCTTGCCAGATGAGCCTGGCGCATTTCCGGGGGCTGAACCACCGTCAGCAGGAACAGGTATGGCGCCGGGAGCAGGCTGTGCACCCACTGGAGGCGCGCTCTGGATATTCTGCAACTGGCCCTGCAGATCCTGGATCGACTTGTCGAGCTTGGCGATGCGCGTCTTCAGTTCATCCACGGAGTCGTTGAGCGACTGAACCTGTCCGGAGGTCGTGTCGATTTTGCCGCTGAGCCCGTCGTTCTGCTGGTTGATCTTCTGCTGCAGAGCGGTCACCGTCTGGCTCATCTGATTGGCGTTGTCCGCGGTCTGTTCAACGAGGTGCTGGAGAACGCCGAAACGGGTGTCGAGCGTGGACTGCAGGCGCTGCACCATATCGAGCAGCTGCTGTACCTGCGTTTGCAGGGCGATGATTTCCTTTGAGGCCGCATGTGCGCGGACGGGAGCCAGGGCAAGAATCGCGGTAAGAGCTACCGCCGCAATAGAACGATGACGAAGTGTGAATGCTCTATGCATCGATCACCTACGATTTGGGATTCGAGCCCGTTTAAAGAAAGAGAAGGGCACGATATTCATTAGACGAGTTCCGGCGCTTGTTGCGCTGCCTGAGGGCCGATGTGCTTAACGGCTCGGCGTTTGAAACACTTGCCAGTTTACGAGAGCTGGGCGGCATGGTGTTTAAACCGATGCCGCCCACTGACTGGGCTTTTCTCGACATTACTGGTCGAGCGAGAAGCCGGCGCGGCGGTTCTGCTGCCAGCAGGCTTCAGTTGATTCCGTGCAGAAGGGCTTTTCTTTGCCGTAGCTGACGACCCGAATGCGGTTGGCAGCGACGCCGGCGGTGATCAAAGCGGTCTTTGCGGAATCGGCACGGTTCTGGCCAAGGGCGAGGTTGTACTCGTTGGAGCCGCGCTCGTCGCAATAACCGCCGATAACGATGCGGATATTGGGATGGCTGCTCAGGTAAGCCGCGTCCTTCGACAAGATACCCTGCGCATCCGGGCGAACATCGTATGCGTCGTAGTCGAAGAAGATGTCCTGCATATTGGCTTTGAACTCCTCTTCGGCAGACATCGTGTTCGTGGGTTGTTGCACGGGTGGCGGAGCCGATACCGTGACACGCGCGGTGTCGTCGGCCGTTCCACCTTCACCCTTCGCTACGAGGTGGTAGTTGGTGGATGTTGTGGGCGTAACGGTCTTGGTGCCGGAGGTTTGAACATCCCCGATGCCGTCAATCGAAACACTGGTTGCGTCTGTCGTCTTCCAGGTAAGCGTTACCTGGTCTCCCGCCGAAATTGCGCTGGGCTCTGCACTAATATGAGCGGTGGGTGCGGGGGCGGTGACGGGTGGGGCCGTTTGAGGGGGCGGCGGCGGTGTCTTCTTCTTACAGCCAGCTATGGCTACCAAGGCTACAAGCAAAACAGGAACCAGAACGCGCGTGCAACGTTTCAATTCGAAACTCCTTCCGCATGGTTAATTGCGTACTTTGATCACGTTTCCATTTTAGCCCTGCAAATTCGGAAGCAAGGCAATCGATGGGACATGGACTGTTATCAATGAATATTCGTGTGTTTAACTCACCCGGAGTTGGTAACACGAGTCGTTTCATGCTCCAAGCGGGTGAATCGGGCACGGGCCCTACCGGTTAGGATGCGTACCTGAGACACAACGGTGCAGATTCCACTGAAAAACGCCCTAAGCAATCTAAAATCAGCCTTCAAGGCAAGGCGGGGACGGGGTTGCACAGCCGAAGTCAGGCGGCCACGAGCCGGGCGATGCTCAAAGGAGATCTTCATGGACGTGGGAAAGACTCGTTTTCTGGCTGCGGTTGTGTGCGGTTCCATTCTGGGAACAGTCACAGTTGCGGGAAGGGCTGATGTGGCCACGGCTGCACGAGGTACGCCTGCCGGGGCCGATCATGTGGTGTTCCAGCGGCAGGGAGACGGCTTTAGCATGCAGAACCGCGTTTTGAGCGCGCAGTTGGCGGTGGACAAGGGGGCGTTCAAGGGGCTGGTGATCCGGGACCGTATCCACGGAACGGGCCTGGGAACGGATTTGCGCGTTGATGAGCCATTTCGAATTCTGCTGATGGACGGGACGATCCTGAACGCTGCAAGTTTGAAGCTGGCGGGCGAGCCGAAAGAGACGCCGATTACTCCGACGCCACATGCGCCGCGTCTTGCAGCAACAATTCCCGGCGAGGTTGTCAGTGTCGGGATGGACAGCAGCGATCACGAGTTGCACGTGGACTGGTCGATCGCGCTGCTGGAAGGATCGAACTACATTCGGCAGATTGTGACGATTGCGGCGACGGGCGAGAAGGACGTGGCGATAAGCCGCGTGCAGTTGATCGACTTCAATCTGCCTGGCGCGCGCGTTGTTGGTTCGGTGAATGGCTCGCCGATAGTGGCAGGGAATTGGTTTGTGGGCTTTGAACATCCGCTGTCGCAGAGCAAGGTGAGAGGAGACACAGCGACGGCATGGATGGATCGCGAACTGCCGTTACGTGCCGGGCAGAGCGTTACTTATTCTTCGGTGATGGGAGTGGCACGCGACGGGCAGATGCGGCGGGATTTTCTTGCGTACCTGGAGCGCGAGCGGGCGCATCCGTACAGAACGTTTCTGCACTACAACAGCTGGTACGACCTCGGATACTTTACGCCCTACAGTGCGACGGATGCGGTGGATCGGATCAATGCGTTTGGCCGCGAGTTGACGGAGAAGCGCGGCGTGAAGCTTGATTCGTTTCTGTTTGACGATGGGTGGGACAGGCACGATTCTCTGTGGAAGTTCAACGCGGGGTTTCCCGATGGGTTTGCACCGCTGAAGCAGGCGGCGGAGAAATACGATGCCGATCCGGGGGTGTGGATGTCGCCGTGGGGCGGCTACTCCAAGCCAAAGCAGGAGCGGATTGCGTTTGGTCACGAGGCTGGATATGAGATTGTGGGCGGCGGTTATGCGCTGTCGGGACCGAAGTACTACGCTGCGTTTCGCGATGTGGCTCTGGAAATGATGGAGAAGTATGGCGTCAATCAATTCAAATTTGATGGCACCGGCAACGTGGATTCGGTGTTTCCGGGCAGCCGTTTCGACAGCGATTTTTCGGCGATGATCCACCTCATTGAGGAATTGCGGGCTGCGAAGCCGGACTTGTTTGTGAATCTGACTACAGGCACATGGCCTTCGCCCTTCTGGACGATGCACGCAGACTCAATCTGGCGCGGCGGAGAAGATGATTCGACGGCGGGCGTTGGGACGTATCGCGAGCGGTGGATCACGTATCGCGATGCGCAGACCTACGAGCGCGTGGTGCAGATGGGGCCGCTGTATCCGCTGAATTCGCTGATGCTGCACGGGCTGATCTACGCGCGGGACCACAAAGATCTGGACAAGGATCCGGGCAACGATTTTCGCAACGAGGTTCGATCGTACTTCGGCACCGGGACGCAACTGCAGGAGATGTACATCACGCCTTCGCTCTTGAATGAACAGAACTGGAATGACCTCGCAGAGGCGGCGAAGTGGTCGCGTGCGAATGCCGAGGTGCTGAAGGACACGCACTGGGTGGGCGGCGATCCTGCGTGGCTGGAGGTGTACGGATGGGCATCGTGGACGCCCCAGAAGGGGATCCTGGTATTACGCAATCCCGGCGATCATGAGCAGACGATCCGGCTGCGCCTGCAGGATGCCTTTGAACTGCCGACCGATGCCGCCAAGGTGTATAGTGCTCGGAGTCCTTGGAAAGACGATGCAGGCAGCCCTGCGATTGTGCTTCAGGCGCAAGAAGCACACGAGTTCCATCTCACTGCGTTCCAGGTACTCACGCTCGACATCCTGCCTGCTCAGAGTGCGCGCCGCTGAGAGAAGGATGGATGCCATGGTAACTCCCACACTCCTTGTCCTGGCCGCCGGCATGGGTAGCCGTTACGGTGGCTTGAAGCAGTTGGACCCGGTTGGGCCAGACGGCGAAACGATTATGGATTACTCGATCTTCGACGCCCGGCGTGCAGGGTTCGGCAAGATTGTGTTTGTGATCCGGAAGGACATCGAAGAGGTCTTCAGGGAGAAGATTGGCGCACTCTACGAAAAGCGTGTCGCGGTGGAGTATGTCTTCCAGGAAGTCGGGAATCTCATCCCCGGCATCTCGTTGCCTGCGGGCCGCACAAAACCGTGGGGTACGACGCACGCCATTCTGATGGCGGCCAACACCATTCATGAACCATTTGCCGTCATCAATGCGGATGACTTTTACGGTGCCGGGAGTTTTCGCGTGCTGGCGCAGCATCTGCAGTCGGGAACGTCGGAATACGCGATGGTGGGATTCGTTCTGCGCAATACGCTATCGGAGTTTGGGGCGGTGGCTCGTGGAGTTTGCCGCATTTCCGATGACGGATACCTGAAAGACATTACCGAATTGAAATCGATCGAGCGCCAGGGACCGTGCATCACGAACATCGACGTCGAAGGGCAGAAGACGGTGTTGAACGGTGGCGAACTGGTCAGCATGAACATGTGGGGATTTATGCCGCAGGTTTTCGAACAACTGTACGAGCATTTTCAACGCTTCCTGAAGCGGCATGGGGAAGACCGGACGGCGGAGTGCTTCATTCCAAGCACGATGAACTCTCTGATTCAAGCGGGCCAGGCGCGCGTGAAGGTGTTGCGCTCGGACGATGCCTGGTTTGGCGTGACCTATCGCGAAGATCATGCACGCGTCGTGCAGAGCGTAGGCCGGCTAATCGAGCGGGGGACATATCCCCACAGGCTGTGGCGATGATCGATGTGCAGAGGCTGGCCGCTGTCGTGCGCGCGTTCGAAGTGGAAGGGGAATTTGAAAGCGCGAAGCCGTACGGAAGCGGGCATATTCACGATACGTTTTGCGTGACGTTTGATCATGGCAGCCGGAGTGAGCGGATTATCCTGCAGCGGATCAACACGGCCATTTTCACCAATCCAATTGCGGTGATGCAGAACATCGAGCGAGTGACGGATCATCTGCGATCAAAGCTTGACGATGCGCCCGATGCGGGGCGGCGCGTGCTGCAACTTATTCGTACGCGCGAAGGCGCCAGTTGGCACGTGGACGAGGGTGGGTGCTACTGGCGTGCGTACCGGTTCATCGAAGGAGCCCGCGCGTTCGACTCTGTGAGTTCGGCGCGCCAGGCGTTTGATGCCGCCAAGGCATTTGGGCAGTTTCAGCGGTTGCTTGGAGATATGCGTGGTCCGCGCCTGCATGAAAGTATCCCCGATTTTCACAATACGCCGAAGCGGTTTGCTGCATTCGAGCGTGCTGTGAACGCTGATGCGGCTGGGCGTTGTGCGGAGGCAGGGTCAGAGATCGAGCTTGCCATGTCGCAGAGTTCAATTGCGCGAGCGTTGGTCGATGCGTGGCTTCCCGAGCGCGTAACGCACAACGACACGAAACTGAATAACGTACTGCTGGACGATGAGACCGGCGAGGGAATCTGCGTGATCGATCTCGATACGGTAATGCCGGGGCTGGCTGCATACGATTTCGGGGATATGGTGCGCACCATGACTTGTGCGGTTGCAGAGGACGAAACTGATTTGTCGCAGGTGTCGATGCAGTTTCCGCTATTTGAGGCCGTACTGCGCGGCTACCTTGAAGGAGCGAAGAAATTTCTAACGGCGGCGGAACGGGAGTCTCTCATCGCCGGCGCCAAGGTCATTGTTTTCGAACAGGGGATTCGCTTCCTCGCGGATTTTCTTTGCGGCGATGTGTATTACAAGGCAAGCAGGCTTGGGCAGAATCTCGGCCGCTGCCGCACGCAATTCAAACTACTGGAATCAATTGAGCAGCAGGAGGGAGCGATGATGGGCCTGCTGCGTGCCCTGGATTAGTCATCGTGTAAACCGCGGGCGCGTTTGTTGTGGCTGACTCGATGCCTTCGCGGGGGGAACTTGTTCGCTGTTATCCATTCGATCGGGAGTTGCCGCACGGTTTATGACTTCGCGAGTTAGCGGCGATGGCGCGCCGTTAGCGAGTTAGCACGTTAGCGGGACTGAGATAGACGAAGAAGTCTCGTTTGAGTAGGGTGGAATCTGCATATTACGGAAAATGCCGTCGGCGCGACTTGCTTCGCGGCGAGACAGATTGGATCTCAATCCTCGCTACTGTTTTGTGTCGAGCGGGTGTTTGGCGTCTTCGAAGAATTGGGTTTGTAATTTGAGACTTTCATCGTCGGCTTTGATGGCCTTGATGGCTTCGGCGATCTGGCGCGACCACTCCTTCTGATCGAATTCGCCTAGCTCCTTGTTGGCTGCGGAGGCGTCGCCTGCATAGTGATTGGGGAAACGCGCGTACCACCAGATGCCGGTGTAAACGGAGTTGGGCAAATGCACGCGATGCTGATCGGCGCCCGATTGCTGGCCGGCGCGATCCTGGTGCACGAGGTCAGGCCGCGCGATCAGCATGTTCGAAGTTTCGACTTCTCCGGCATGCATGTCGTAGGGCGTCTTGAGCGCGGGGCGTCCGGCGACGTTTTCATTGGGCAGGCCGAAAACGTAGACAACATAGTCGCGCTGGCTGGCTAATTGCGCCTGGCCGAAAAGCGGCAGCAGCGATTGATTTCCGCCGTGGCCATTGACGATTACGATCTTCTTGCATCCGTTGCGTGCCATCTCGCTGACTGTTTCCTGCAACAGGGTGAGTTGCGTGGAGAGCGAGTAGGCGACGGTGCCGGGCTGCTGACGGGCTTCGAATATCTGGCCGAAGTAGTACTCGGGAAAGACGACGGCGTACTCCTGCTTCACCGCATTTATCACGGCGAAGCGCACGTCGAGCAGGTCAGTGCCGAGGGGCAGATGCGGACCGTGCTTTTCGATGATGCCGAAGGGAAGCACGCAAGTGCCCTGCGACTGGTGGATGGCCTGCACAAAATCGGGAGCGGTCAGCTCTTCCCACTTTGCGGAAAGGCTCGACTGCGAAACTGCGTGGCCCGCGAGGAACAAAGCAAAAAGAGCAACCACGAAGACGCTACGAATAGACTTCATTGTTCACCTCAGGTTTTCGGAACACGCGATTCTAATATGCGCGGTCTATGCACGTCACCCGCGCTGACTGAGATGCAATGGAAAGCTGCGGTTCTCGCTGGTTCGATCTGCGGGGGCCGCGTGAAGGGCGCCGTCAGTCCTTGCCGACCGCAATGATCTGGAAAGAGTGAGGGATCATGGGTGCACGCGGGCCGCGCGCATATGACGGAGGTGCGCCAGGCGCAGGAGTCGTAGTCGCTGCGGCTTGTGTTGCCGGCGGTGTAGCGGGAACCGGTCCGAATTCGGCGGTGATGAGCAGGATGTGCCCGGTCTTCGCGTCGAGCGTCAGCGTCTTGGCGCGTGCGGGCGTGGGGACCGTTTGTTCAACACTGAAACTGGTGGGCGAGTCTTCCTTAATCACCGTCAGCGTGCCATCGCCCTGGGAACTGAACGTCTCCATTGTCGCTGGGTTGAAGGTGGCGCCATCGCAACCGTTGCCGATGGGGAGATCTGTGATGATGTGGCCGTCGGTCGCCGAGAGGATGATCATGTTCTTGTTGTCGCGGCAGGCAGCGAAGAGGATGTTGTTTTTCGCATCCAGCGCCAGGCCCGCGCAGCCCCCGCCCTTGCTGGAGACGTCGTACTTGCCGACCATCTTCAGGGTGTTGGCGTCGATGACGGCGATGGCGGACTTGTCTTCGATGTCGACATAGATCTTGCCGTGGCCGTCGGTCGCGGCCTGTTCGGGTGCGCCGCCAATGTCGATAGTGCCGAGAATCGAACCGTCCTTGTCATCGAGGACCGTGATGTTGGGCGCGGCGTGGCTGAGGATGTAGAAGTGATGATTGTAGGGGTCGTTGAGGTAGCCGTCGGGACGGCCCTGTACGTCGATCTTTTTGATCACAGCAAAGGTTTTGGCGTCGAACATTGTTACGGGGCTTGAGGTTGCGAATCCGTGGCCCGTCTCGGTGTCCACCGCTCCGCCGTGCGCGCTGGTGCCGGGAATATCGCCTACCTGCGCCAGCGTGTCGAGATTGAAGACGCCAATGTGACCCGCGGGTCCGGAACGCGCGACATAGAGGTTGCGGCCATCGGAGTCGGCTGTCACATAATCGAATCCGCCATCGCCATCTACGAGCTGAATCTTCTGAACTTTGTAAGGGCCGCTGTCTTGCGCGTGGGCCGGGGCTGCGATCGAGAGCGTGATGGCAAAGGTTGCAACGACTAGCGGCTTCAAGGTCATCGTGGTTTTCTCCAGTAGCGGACTGGGCGAACAATCAACCCCGGTGGATGGTCCACGTCGAGGATTGCTGCACTTCGTCTCGCCATCGAGGATACACGCTGGCCGGGAGAGGGCAAGTGAAAGCCGGAAGAACTTCCTCCCCAGAACTTATTGGATACGTACAGTCTCGTAGCTTATTGCGGCATCACAGGGGCTAAAGCTCCATGACTTACCGATTTTTCGGCACGCGACCCACTACGTGGGTTTCCCGAGTCGTGCCCTGATACAGGACCCGTTGTACGGCGAAATCGAGGCCCTGATTCAGTCGTGGCACCGCCTATAATTTTCCACGAGGGACAAAGCCTTGAATCTCCCCCGACGCAACTGCCTTCTTCCCATCGCGCTTGCTGTGCTGGCACTTGTTTCTATTTCTGCAGCCCGCGCGCAACAAGCGCTTACGCCTAAACTTCAGAACGCCGTCGGAAACTGGCAAGTGATCAACGCGGATGGTACGAAGGGCGGCCATGTTGAAACCTATCTCGAAAATGGCAAACTCCTCGGACGTGTCACCGCCGCGCGCCCCGGCCGGGATCCAAACTCGCTATGCGACAAGTGTTCAGGAGAGTTGAAGAATCAGCACATCATGGGAATGGTCATCATCAGAGATTTTCATCCCGAAGGGGACGATTGGGTGGGGGGAACACTCGTTGATCCGGAGAACGGCAAAGTATACAAGGGCAAGATCTGGGCCGTCGGAAAAGACAAGCTGGGGATGCGCGGCTACGTCGGCATCTCCCTTATAGGGCGAAGCGCGACATGGGAAAGACTTCCTTGATCAGCCGCGCGTTTCCAATCTCAAGCAACAGCTTGCCTGATGCTACTTCCAACTCCAGTTGGGCATGAAGTTCTGGCCGGATGTGGTGAGTTGGTGCTGTTGCGTGCCGTCACTGAGCATTGACCAGATCTGGCTGCGGCCGCCAATGGTGCGTTCAAAGACGATATGGCGGTTATCGGGCGACCAGGAAGGGAAGTCGTTGCTGCCTGACTCATGCGTGAGCTGCGACCATTTCAGCGGACGGCTTGAGATGTCCATGATGTAAATGTCCTGGCCGCCAGGTGCTCCCGGGCCGTACTTGCGGTTCCACGCAAAGGTAAGAAACTGGCCGTTGGGCGCCCACGAGGGCGAAACCGCGTAGCCGCCGTCGGTGAGGCGCTCCACATTCGCTCCGTCCTGGTCCATGGTGTAGATCTGCGGGAGTCCGGTGCGTCCGCTTACCCACGCAATCTGCGCGTTGGTGCGGGGATTCCAGGTGGGCGAAACGTCGGGCCCGCGGAAAGACGTAATCTTGTGCGCGCCTCCGCCGCTGGCATCGGAAATCCAGATCTCCGGATCTCCGGTGCGCGAGGAAGAGAATGCGATCTTAGCTCCATCGGATGACCATGCGGGGCTGTTGTTGCTGCCACCTACGGTGCCGGCAGGGAAGCTGACCATGCGCCCCAGTTCGAGCGAGTACATGCGGACGGACCAGCCTTCACGTCCAAGCGAGGCGAAGGCGATGCGCGAGTTGTCGGGCGAGATGCGGGGCGAGAGCGAGACCGTGCCGAGATGGGTGACGGCGTGCTGATTCTGGCCGTCGTAGTCCATCA
>Ga0209004_1000145_pt1 | contig 18692 bp, 15 predicted proteins | sample TexAe_RefH0_M1_FD_187948 | JGI IMG/M metagenome (GOLD analysis project Ga0209004, IMG submission 187948) | Forest soil microbial communities from Davy Crockett National Forest, Groveton, Texas, USA - Texas A ecozone_RefH0_M1 (SPAdes) (version 2) | ecosystem: Environmental > Terrestrial > Soil >... | reverse complement strand
TCCTTCGTACGAGCCGATGGTCGTCAATCATCACAATGTGCAGCGAGTGTACGACGTAATGCTCAATACGCAAGCCACCGATCTCGGAACCATCGAGAAAAAAGTTCAGAAGATCGTGGATGCGGAGCAGAAGAAGCTGCCCCCCGGCAACGTCATTGAATTACGAGGCCAGGTGGAGAGCATGAATGAAGCATTCACGCGCCTCGGCATCGGCCTGGTCTTTGCAGCCATTCTGGTTTATCTGCTGATGGTGGTCAATTATCAAAGCTGGCTCGATCCCTTCATCATCATCTGCGCACTTCCCGGTGCGTTCTGCGGCATCATATGGGCGCTCTTTCTTACGCAGACAACGTTCAACGTGCCAAGCCTGATGGGGGCCATTATGTCGATTGGTGTGGCCACCGCAAATTCCATCCTGCTCGTTACGTTCGCCAAGGAGCAGAGCCAGCGCGGCCATTCCGCCCTTGAAGCAGCGGTGACCGCGGGATCCACACGCCTGCGACCCATCATTATGACTGCCTTTGCGATGATCGTCGGCATGTTGCCCATGGCGCTGGGAATGGGCGAGGGCGGAGAGCAGAATGCACCTCTCGCGCGAGCCGTCATCGGCGGTCTATCGATGGCCACGTTCGCAACACTGTTTTTTGTTCCCTTGATGTATCAACTCATCCACGGAAAGCGCGATAACGCAAATCGCGAATATCTGGAACAGGAGAATCGATAATGGTTCCTGCTCAACCAAGCAACAACGTACTCGAGCCCGAAGTCTCGACAACATCCCGCAGCACGCCGCGGCGTCGCATCAGTATTGCGCTGCTTGTGATGGTGGTTCTGCTCGCAATCGGCATCGTTCCCAGGGTGTTGCGAGCTAGAGAGGCGAGAGACATCGTGCATGCCAGCACCGTCCTGTCGCCTGAAGTGATTGTGGTGCATCCGAAAGTCGCGCCCGTAAATACTTCGCTTTCATTGCCTGGAAACCTCGAGCCCCTATACAGCGCTTCAGTGTTCGCACGCACCAATGGCTACGTCGAAAAACGCTTTGTCGATATCGGCTCGCATGTGAAAGCTGGTCAGACGCTGGCAATCATTTCCACGCCGGAGATCGATCAGCAATTGAACCAGGCACGCGCCGATGTTTTGCAGGCGTCGGCGGCGCTGGAACAATCGAAGGCCGCCCTGCAACAGGCACAAGCGAATCTCGACCTGGCCCGCATCACCAAGGATCGCTATGCGAATCTCATCGGAACACATGCGGTCACCCAGCAGTCCGTGGACCAGACCGGCCAGACGTTCAATGCGCGCACTGCGGATGTCGCCGCTGCCAATGCCAACATCGCTGCGGCACAGGCAAATCTCAAATCGAAGCAGGCTAACGTTGCGCGCCTCGTGCAGCTCCAGGGCTTTGAACGCGTCGTTGCGCCCTTTGATGGAGTAATCACGGCCCGCAATGTGGAGCAAGGCGACCTTGTCAACGACGGCAGCGGCAATGGCGCCCGCAGCCTCTTCAGTATTGCCCAGAGCAATATCCTCAGGGTCCAGGTTGAGGTTCCGCAGTCTGCGGCTCTCGATATAAAGCCTGGGCAGCAGGCCATTCTCACGGTGCAGGAACAGCCCGGCAAAGAGCACATCGCCACAGTGACGCGAAGCGCGGATTCCGTCGATCTGGCGGCGCGCACGATGTTGACAGAAGTTCAGGTCGATAACCACGACGGATCCCTGGTCCCGGGAATGTACGGCGACGTCAAGTTCGTGATTACCCACAGCCAACCCTCCCTCATCATTCCGACCACGGCGTTGGTGATCGACAAGAACGGCACCCACGTGGTCACGGTAACGCCGGACGACAAAGTACATTTTGTCCCGGTGGAGATAGGCCAGGACATGGGATCGCAGATTGAGATCGCCCACGGAATTCACAGCGGAGAGAGCCTGGTGACCAATCCAAGCGACCTGCTAAGTGAAGGCCAGAAAGTTTCCATCGCGGAGTAGCAATGCGATTCGTGAGGCTGATTTCAAAAAAGGGAACGCCACAATGAATAGAATGTTTCCCATCTGTGCCGGCATTGTGATGTTCTCGCTTGCCGGCTGCATGGTGGGTCCTCAATACAAGCGGCCAGCCGCGGCCACAGCGCCTTCCTTCAAGGAGGCACCGCCATCTGCGACCACAGCGAATGACGGTTGGAAGCCCGGAGAGCCCAGTGACCAGAAGCTCAAGGGTGACTGGTGGCATCTGTTCCAGGATCCGCAGCTGGATGCCCTGGAGGCGCAAGTGAATGACGCTAACCAGACGCTCAAGGCTGCCGAGGCAAACTTCCGCATGGCGCGCACAGCTATTGGTTACGCCCGCTCCTACGAGGCTCCGACGGTTGGCGTGAGCCCTTCCGTGGGTACGGTTCGTCAGTCTTCAAATGAACCGTATTTTCCCAGTGCATCCACCAGCAATTTTGACAACAGCGGTTTTGGCGACTTTACGGTGCCGCTGGATCTGAATTATGAAATCGACCTCTGGGGACGCATCCGTCGCGGTGTGACGGCCGCCCGCGAGGAGGCGCAGGCAAGCGCTGCCGACAGGGAAACTGTGCGGCTGAGTCTTCATGCCGAGTTGGCCACCGACTATTTCGATCTGCGCAGCGCCGATGGTCAGGAAAAGCTGCTCGGCGAAACGATCAATGCTTACCAAAGCGCCTTGAAGCTAACGCAAGACCGTTTCAATGGCGGCCTGGCGGAGAGCTCCGACGTGACCCAGGCAGAGGCGCAACTGGAACAGGCGCGCGTCCTGCTCAGCGATGTGCAGGTGCAGCGCGCCCAGTATGAGCACGCCGTCGCTGTCCTCATCGGAAAGCCGCCGGCGAGCCTCAACATTCCTCCCAGCCCTATAGATGTGCAAGCTCCGCAAGTTCCAACGATCCCCGGTATGCTGCCGTCGGAGTTGCTTGAGCGGCGGCCCGATATTGCCGCCGATGAGCGTCGCATGGCGGCGGCAAATGAACAGATCGGCATTGCCAAGGCCGCTTATTACCCGACGCTTTCTCTCAGCGCTCTGGCCGGCATGGAAGGGACATCGGCGTTGAACTGGTTTGCATGGCCGAGCCGCTTCTGGGCCGTTGGACCCACCTTCTCCGAAACACTCTTCGACGGTGGCAGGCGCAAGGCCACGAATCAAAGAGCGCTTGCCAACTATGACGCCACCGTCGCCAATTATCGCCAGACGACTCTTACAGCTTTCCAGCAGGTAGAGGACGATCTGGCTGCACTGCGAATTCTCCAGGGCGAATCGGAACAACAGCATCGTGCTACCAATGCTGCGCTCCAGTCGCTGCAATCTTTTCAGCAGCGCTATGAAGGCGGTCTGAGTCTCTACCTTGAAGTCATCACGTCGCAGACCACCGCGCTTTCCGATCAGCGAAACGACATCGACATCACGCGTAGACGACTGGATGCGAGCGTTCTCTTGATCAAGGCGCTGGGCGGCGGCTGGGAAGCGCACTGATGACCCATGTGCCGCAGGGGACCTGAGGATGCGAGCCCCTGCATTCTGAGTCGTTGCAGAATCTGTTCAGGTTCACAACGGCTTCTGATTTTGACTCGGAGGCCGTTTCTTTTTTCGCGAGGAACCTGGGCAAGGAATTCTTCGTCAAGGAGTGCTTGAAGCTCCCTTTTTCCGCTTTCTCGTTGTCTTTGGAGCGGTGGCGAGCTTAGAAACGAGCTCCTCGAGTTCCGCCAGGCGACCTTTCAACTCTGCCACATCCTCCGGTTTTGACTGTTTCGCATTCTGTTGCCGGGGTTCAGGAGATTTCCCAGCGCTGGCGGCGCGTTTTCCATTGTCCGCCTTATCTTCGCTACTTGTGCGAATGCTCTGCATGAAGTCAAAAGCGCTTAAAGGACTAGGTATCGCACGATAGGCATTTTGATAAATCTCGAGCATCGTTTTCATGTACTGCAATGCGCCCTCCTGGCTTGCCCGGCCAGACGCCACTACCATCTGCCGCAAAAGGTCGAGAGGAAAGCTGGATTCCGGTGTCTTCGCATCCTCGACAATGATCTGGGTCAGGATAAGTCGCGTAATGTCTTCGCCAGAGGAAGCATCGATCACCTGGACATCGTTTCCCTGCTTTAGGAGCTGCGCCACCTCATCGAGGTTTACATAGCGGCTATTCGTGGTGTCATAGAGGCGCCGGTTCTCATATTTCTTAATCACTACGGTCTTCTGCGCCATAATTTTCCAATTCTACCCCTTGACAGCTTGGCCGAAGCGGCGCAGCATAGAGTCATGCTGCAATGCAGCATAAAACGCAGCGCAGGGCGCGCGGGATGGAGAGCGATATGGAGACGAAAGAAGCGAATGGACCAGTGAAGGCTGCGGAAGGAACCAAGGTTGATGCAATCGAGTCGATGACCGACCTGTACACCCACGGCATTGAGCGTCTGGCGGAGATGCAGAAGAAAGGGCTGGAAATTGCAGTAAAGCACAATGCGGAAGTGGTGGGCGCGTGGAAGAAGTTCACACTGCCGATACCGGGCGTGTTGATGCTGGATTTGGCGACCACTGCTTTTGAGCGGCTTGCAGAGACTCAGAAGGGCACAATCGATCTCATGGTGGAGCAGACCCACACCCTAGCCAAGGTGGTGAAGGAGCGCAACGCGAAAGCGACGGACACGATGAAGGAAGGCAAGGAGCGGGCCAAGGAGGCAATTGAGCACTCCGTTGCAGCCCAGAAGACCGCACTCGACTATACGGCGAAGCAGGCCAAAGCAGCGTTCGCGACCGCGAAACAGCAACTTGCAGGAACACCGGTAGCAACTGCCGCCGATTCGATGGAGCGCGGAATGGACATCGTGGTCGAAGCTCAAAAAGAACTGCTCGACCTGGTGGCAGAACCGACCCTGCACTAGTCCACCAGGCAGGAGCCTCGAACTGGGGCGAAAGGGAGCGGCCGGCTCCTGACAATGAGCAGCGAGCAGGCACAAGCCTTCGCCCCGATTCAGGTATATGCTTTGTGTGCAAGAAAGCCGGGGGTTTGACATGGCTGCGGAAAAGAACGCGACAGCCTTCGATCCGTTCGAGACCTTTCGCAAGATGAGGGATACCTATCTCGAAGGCATGTCGAAGGTGATGATCGATGCGGTTAACACAGAAGAATATGCACAGGCGTCCGGGGCTCTCCTCAACAACTATCTGACCTTGTCTGCGCCTTTTCGCGAGGCGATGGACAAAGCCATGATCATGGCACTGGAGCAGTTCTCGCTGCCTTCGCGTCAGCAGGTGGTGGCCCTGGCAGAACGCTTTACCAATCTTGAGATGCGGCTCGATGATTTGGATGCCAAGCTGGATCGAATCGTCGAGTTGTCATCTGCGTCGCGGAGGGCGACTGCTGACATATCCCATGACGGAAAGCGGGTCCGTGCAGAAGACGGAAAGTCGCGCAAGCCGACAAGAAGAAAACAATAGAGGCCGATATGGCAGAATCTGCGGCATTGTCCAATGATTGGACTGTCCTGGAACAGAAGCTCAAGACTTTCACCAGGCTGATGACCACAAAGGCGGCGATCGGGCAGACACCCAAAGAACTGATCTGGACGCTCAACAAGGCCAGGCTGTACCGGTATATTCCGGTCGTTCCAGCCGAGGAGCGATATCCAATACCGTTGATCCTCATTTTCGCCTTGATGAATCGTCCCACGATCATGGACCTGCGCCCTGGCCATAGCTTCGTGGAGTACATGGTCGGCAAAGGCTATGACGTTTATCTGCTTGATTGGGGAGTTCCGGGGCCGGAAGACAAGAAACTGAACTTCGACGACTACACGCTCGACTACATGCCGCGAGCGATTCGCAAGATGAAGGCAGTGTCGGGCGCAAAAGAGTTCAGCATGCTGGGCTGGTGCATCGGTGCGATTCTCACGACGATCTACGCATCGCTTCGACCCGACGATGGACTTCGAAATTTAGCGTTGCTGACGGCTCCACTCGATTTTTCGGCCAGTCAGAAGTTGACGTTTGCGCGCTGGACCGATGAAAAATATTTCAATGTCGACAAAGTTCTCGCTGCTTTTGGCAACATGCCGGGCGAAATGATCGACTATGGCGCCAAAGCCCTGAAGCCCATCGAAAACTACATTACGAATTACTGCAAGCTGTGGGACAACCTCGACGATCCTCGCGTCGTGGAAGCATGGCACTCCATGAATACCTGGGTCACCGACATTTTTCCCATGGCGGGCGGCGCTTATCGACAGCTCATCGTGGATCTCTACCGCAACAATCGGCTGATGAATGGGGAACTGAAGATCCGGGGCGAGGTCGTCAATCTGAAGCGGCTGCGGGCAAACCTGCTTAACGTGATTGCCGAGGGCGACCACATCACACCACCCTGCCAGTCGGAGGCGCTGCTGCCCAAAGTGGGCAGTACCGACACAGAGATATACCGTGTTCCTGGCGGTCACATCGGCATCATGGCCGGGAGCGGAGCCAACAAGCGCACCTGGCCTCACATCGATTCCTGGCTTGCGGCCCGCTCCCGGTGATCTCGAATCCGGAACGTTACATGTAAATGCCGCCGTTGACGTTGATCTGCTGTCCAGTGATGTAATCCCCATCGCAAATCAGGAATGCGGCGGCCTTGGCTATCTCCTCCGGCAGCGCCAGGCGGTGCATCGGGATTCGCTGCTTGATCTGCTCCATAACTTCGAGAGGAACGTGACCTAACATGTCGGTTTCCGTGAACCCTGGGGCAATCACGTTTGCGGTGATGTTGTATTTCGCCAGTTCCAGTGCGAGCACCTTCGTGAAGGAGGTGAGTCCTCCCTTGCTGGCGGCATAGTTTGCTTGGCCGAAGTTTCCTCCTTGAGCAATAAAGGAAGAGATGTTGACGATTCGGCCGAAGTTCCGTTCAATCATTTTTGGCAGCGTGGCACTCGTGCAATAAAAGACACTGTTGAGATTGGTTTCAATGACCTCGCACCAGTCGCCGTCTGTCATTTTGCGAATGCTCTTGTCACGCGTAATGCCCGCGTTGTTCACAAGAATGTCGATCCCATCGTAGACACCGATGACGTCCTCGATAAGCTTTCTGGCTCCGAATCTATCTGAGACATCGGCCTGAAAGACCTCGCTTGTGCCTCCGCCACTCACGATTTCATCCCTGACTTCATCCGCGCGTACGACATTCCAATGACAATTGACTGCCACTGCTGCTCCTCGACTGGCAAGCTCGAACGCGATGGCGCGTCCAATGCCTCGCGATGCTCCTGTTATAAGAGCGACTTTACCGGCTAGAGATTTCGACTTGGGAACCATGACTTCGGATAAGGTTGCTGTTGCCATGACATGCTCCTTCGTTTTCTGTCTGATTAATTCATTGACTGAAAGATGGCGGCTATGCCTTGTCCGCCGCCGATACACATGGTCACCAGGGCATATTTCCCGCCGATCCGGTGCAATTCATGGATCGCTTTCACCGTCACAATTGCGCCGGTGGCTCCAAGAGGATGGCCAAGGGAGATGCCACTGCCATTGGGATTTGTCTTCTCCGGAGAGAAACCTAATTCGTTCCGCACCGCGAGTACCTGCGCGGCGAAGGCTTCATTGGCTTCGATGACGTCCATATTGTCGTTGCTGAGCCCTGTGCGTTGGTAGAGTTTCCTCACTGCCGAGATAGGACCGATTCCCATTACGCCGGGTTCGACAGCGGTAACCGCATAATCGATCAGTTTGGCAATCGGCTTGAGTCCGTGCTCCTCGGCTGCGTGTTCTTCCATCAGCACCACGGCGGCAGCGCCATCGTTGAGGCCGGAGGCATTCCCGGCCGTAACGGTGCCGTCCTTGTCGAAAGCCGGTTTCAGCTTCGCCAGGTTCTCCATCGTGGCATCGTCCCTGGGCGACTCATCGGTATCAAAGAACGTGCTGCCCTTGCGGCTCTTGAGTTCAACGGGAACAATCTGGCTCTTGAATCTTCCCGTCATGATCGCGCAGTTCGCTCGACGATGACTTTCTACAGCAAGCTCGTCCTGTTCCTGGCGGCTGATACCAAATTTTCGCGCTACGTTCTCCGCAGTTAATCCCATATGGATTTCATCGAAGGGGTCAGTCAATGCGGCGACTAGGACGTCCACGGCATTCACATCGTTCATCCGTGCACCCCAACGCACCGCATTCAACCAATAAGGAGCTCGACTCATTGATTCGCCGCCGCCGCCAACGGCAGCGTCGGAATCTCCGCGTGCAATCATTGCCGCGGCCGTCACAATTGCCTGAAGACCGCTGCCGCACAGGCGGTTTACAGTCAGAGCCGGAGTTTCAACAGGCAGGCCGCCCCGCAAAGCCGCGACTCGCGCAAAGTACATGTCCTTCGCGTCAGTGTGAATAACATTGCCGAAAACAACGTTGCCGATTTCAGAAGGGGAAAGGCCGGAACGTTTCACGCTTTCGCGCACCACATTTGCTGCCAATTCCGTGGGAGGAACATCCTTGAGAGCACCTCCGAACTTGCCAATTGGAGTTCGTACTGCGCTCAGAATTACAACTTCTCGGTTGACCATGACACAAACCTTCCATTCATAAACTGGCTGATGGTTGTCGAAGGTTGAAGCCGCCAAGTCGATGAGCCGATCAGCAGGCTTAGCGCCGACAAAATGAGGCGGCGCACTCAGTGAAGAGTCGCGACGGGCCGGCATTCATCTCAAAAAGTCTGCCTTCGTCGACGAACTTTATGACGACAAGGCTTCTCACATGGGCTCTTGTTGAGAGAGCTCTGCCTGGAAATCGGCGCGTCGACGTCCTTGCCGACTGCCAGCGTACGCGGGTACCCCGAATGCCCAACAGAGTGCCTGCTCTGGTTACCAAAGCAACAAAATTTCGACTCCTCACATCTTCCCTTTTGTGCACTGCAGCATTTAAGATGCTGCAGTGCAGCGAGTATGCAGGCTTGAGGAGCAAAGAGATGGATCTCAGAAGGACTGAAACCGAGGCGGAAATCGTGCCAGGGATTCCGTTCACCCTGGAAGGCAAGACCGCGCTTGTGACCGGGGCGGGGCGCGGTATTGGAAGAGCCATTGCCAAGCGCCTTGTCGGTGCCGGGGCTCGAGTAATGATCAACGACCTTGACGAGAACATGCTTCTGGAATCGGAAGCGGAACTGGCCAACCCCGACCGAGTGAGTCACATTACCGGAGATCTCACCGATCCGGCGATTCCCGAGCTGATCGTGCAGGCTACGCTCGCCGAATTTGACTCGATCGACATCATTGTCAACAACGCCGGCTATAGCTGGGACAACGTCGTTCAGAAGACCACTGACGAGCAGTTCCAGGCCATGCTCGACATTCATCTCGTGACGCCGTTTCGGATCCTGCGCGCCGCCTCGACCTTTATCCGGGAAACTGCAAAGAAAGAAATCGCCGCGTCCCAGCGTGTAATGCGCAAAGTAGTAAACATCACTTCCATCGCCGGCACTGACGGGAATCCGGGGCAGGCCGGTTACTCGGCAGGCAAGGCCGGGATCATTGGGCTGACGAAAACGCTGGCAAAGGAGTGGGGACGCTATAACGTCAACGTAAACGCAGTTGGCTTCGGCCTGATCGGAACGCGCCTCGTACAGCCCCTGACAGACGCGGGCGCCAATATGGAAATGCACGGTCACCAGATTCGGCTCGGAGTTCAACCCAGCCTCCTGGACTCGGTAAAAAGCGCATGCCCGCTTGGTCGGCTCGGGACACCCGAAGAAGCCGCTGGCGCTGTTCTCTTTTTCTGCAGCCCGCTATCGGACTACGTAACGGGTGAGGTTCTTATTTGCGGAGGAGGACTCCACTTTTAGCGGAGCCACTCTTCTTGGAAGTTGGAAGGTTCAGCTATTTGGACACGAGAAGGCAGGAATCGTCGAACACATAGCCCTTCAATTCGCGATCATCTAGTTCTGCGCGTTCTACGAGTCTGCAAACCTCCAGCCAGTGAGCAAGGCCGCATTCTTGGCCGGAATCGTACGAAGTCAGATCGGGCTTGCCTTGCGTTTGAGGGGAGGAAACGAAATCGGGGACAACGGAATAAGGCATAGCACCTCCAGGGTGTGGGAATTATCCCTTTTTGGGAGGGGGCCGAGGAACATATAAGAACATGACCAAAGTCACCGACACAGTGATAGCAGTCACAGTTATCGGCCAGTTTTTCACAGGTTTTCCAAATGTCTCGCGAAGGTGCTGATTCGAGTACTCCGTCGCGAGGCACTGTTGAATCCAACACCGAAGCCTGAAATCATCCACAGGTAGTTCTTGAAACGCCTGTCCCAGGGACGGGAGGGATGGTGGACCAAACTGTCGAACGGTGAAGCTATTCAGTGGATGGAAATTAATGCAATTGTCGCCCGAGTGATTGAGAACACGCGAGATGCTTTCGGATTGCAAGCTACGCGAGCATACTGAGAGTAATTTTCGCTTGGCCGGAATGCCGATAAGACGACCACAATGCAGACCGGAGGTAATCGGCTCGAATTCCAATTGCGAAGCACCTGTTCTGAGGTGTAAGACTTGAGCTCAGTCATCTCGACTGGCCGCCAAAGGGTTTAGGCTCTAAATGAACACGGAGGTGAAGAAACATGCAGAACAAGACCGGCTGGCACGTTGACCAGCTTACGTCCCCTGCTGGACATCTTGTGTCCATCCTTCGCTTTGAGGGCGACATCGCGGTCACGTCCAAAGATGAATTTCATGCCTGTTATCAAAGCCTTACTGAACAATCATCCAAGCTGATTCTCCTGGACTTCACAAAGGTGAGTTACATCAATTCAAGTGGAATTACTCTGGTGATTCAACTGCTGATGGAGGCCTATCACCACGCCCAGAAGATTTACGCGTTCGGTCTGTCGCCGCACTTCACAAAGGTTTTTACCGTTGCCGGGATCACCAAATACGCAGGGCTATTTCCCAACCAGGCAGAAGCGATCGCCGCGTTATAGTGCTCCACCAGGTGCCAATCTGAGACGTGGTCCGTGGTGGCAGAATCACATCGATCGCATCAAGCCTGCTTGTCCAGGCTGGTCGCGCTGTTATCCTTCTCTGCGACTAGCCACGCCGCGTCGCCCTCTGCCCCCTCCGCAAACCGTTTGTTTCCGGCCTTCAGCACCTCCGCGTCCGCCACTTTCTTCAGCGGGGTATAGCGCGGATGATGCGATTCCTTGTAGGGGTCATTGCGCGCGGCGTTATAGCAGCAAATCATCGACCATCGCGGCTTGTCTGACTTGTTCTGATCGCTTCTGTGCAGCAGGTTCGCGTGGAAGAACAGCGCATCCCCCGGCTCCATCTCCACGTACACGAGTTCCAGTCTCTCCAGGCACTTGGTCACTCGTTCCATGTCCGCACCGGCTTGGTCGCCGGTCAGCACGTGATCCACTCTCCCCATCTTGTGGGATCCGCGGATGACTTGGAGGCACCCGTTCTCCTTTGTAGCTTTATCAACCGCAATCGAGGCGCTCGTCAGATCCGGAAACAGCACTCCGTTCTGATACCAGTACCCGTAATCCTGGTGCCATGTCCACGCACCGCCAACCTTGGCGTCTTTCATGATCATCTTTGAGTGATAGTGATAAACCTCGCCGTCCAATATCTGTTCAGCGCAGCCAACCAGGGATTCACTGCGCGCAATCATCCCGTAAATCGTCTCGGTCGGGTGATTCCACAGGGACAGGCGCACGGTTCCTCCTTCGCCATCTGCTCTCCCAAACGAGTGCTCGTCAAGCACACGGTCTTCCCGCGCGGCCCTCCCCAGCATCCCCACCTCTTCGGGGCCTAGCATGCCCCGCACAAGCACGTACCCGTCTTCCGCATACGCTTTCAACTCGCTCTCAGTCAGCCGATTCGAGTTCATATACCCCTCCGTTCTACAGTCGCTTCCATCAGATTTCTCTACCACTGTCGAGGTAAGGAGCGCTCCCGTAAACTAGCATGCGGTATAACTCGGTATCCAGGTCTTTAGACCTTCAACCTTCCCTCAGCCAGCGGCTTTCCTGGCCTCTGCCGTCGCGCCTTCCCAGTGGCTTTCGATTTCCTCTAGCGACTTGTTCCGCGTCTCCGGTACACACAGCCAGGTAAAAACCCCTTGCCCCAGCGCCATCACCGCCAGAAAACCAAACGTTACTGCTTTACCAATTACATGAAACGCCAACGGAAATAGAAGCACTACAAGTGCATTCGCGATCCACTGCGTCAAAACTGGAAACGTCATCGCCAGGCCCCGCATGTCGTTGGGGAAGATCTCCGGCATCAGTGTCCAGAAGACTGGACCGATGCATGAGGCAAAAAAAGCAATGTAGGTCATAATCAGCGCCAGCACCACGGCGCCATGAAACTTGTCCGCCAATACTGCAACCACTAACGAAACCAGCGAAACCGTCATACCGAATGACCCAACAATATACAGCGGCTTGCGCCCAAACCGGTCGATTACCCAGAACGAAACGAGGGTAAATAAAAACTCCGTCACGCCTACGATGAACGTTGAAACCAGGGCGCTATCCATTTTCCATCCGGCCGATTGAAAAATGGCAGGGGCGTAATCAATGATCGTATTGATGCCTGAAACGTGAATCAGGATCGCCAGCACGACGCTGACCTCCACCGCGTGGCTCACTCCTGGACGCAAAAGTCCCCGCCAGCTTCGACCTTCCCCCTGCAGGCTGGCCCGGATCTCGTCCAGCTGCACATGCGCATTTGTTCTGCCCCCAATCCGCTCCAGCACAGCAAAAGCGTCGTGCTCTCTTTTCTTCATCGCCAGAAATCGCGGCGTTTCAGGAGACATGACAACGAACAGGAAAAATACCGCGGACGGTACCACGCCAGTCAGAAACATCCATCGCCAATTGTTCGCGCCCAAGTTTCTCAGCAGGTAATTCAATCCGAACGAAATCAGAATCCCGACGATAATGGACATCTGGTAGAGCGTCCCCAGGCGCCCGCGCATCGCAGTCGGAGAAACTTCCGCCACATACATAGGCGATAGCAGCGAAACCCCTCCCACCGCTAGCCCTGCCAGAAACCGGGCACTCACAAAGGCCGTAAAATTCGGGGCCACGGCTGTTGCAATGGACGTTGCCGCAAACAACAACGCGATCAGCAGCAGCAACTTCCTGCGCCCCAGCCGATCCGCCAGTCTCCCCGCAAAAACGCATCCCAGCGCGCAACCAAACAGCAGGGAACTGAAGGCCCAGCCCAACCCCAGGTCGCTCAAATCAAATTCCCTCGCAAGATAGGGCCCCGCGCCTGTGATGATAGCGATGTCGAATCCAAAGAGCAGCCCGCCCAACGCCGCCGTACAGCCCAGAAAAATCACATAACCCAATTTTCCAGATTCGTTCACTCAGGAACACTACTCGATTCGTCCGCTCCCCGTGAAGCGGCCCAAGAATCCTCGCTGATGCAGCACACCCGCGAATCGGTCCAAATTAAATCGCAACAGTTATAAACCGAACCATCCGCTTCTTTTGGAAACGATGTGCGCCCGGAATTGCGGTTCCGTTCACTTTATGAATCCGTCTCCGAAATTGCCTCATCAAAGCTGCACACGCAACAGTGCTCTTGCGGCGCGAACAACCCCTCGCAGAAAACATTTCACGGACAGAACATTTTTCGCTTGAACGGAGTCTGAATATGACTGTGTTGCAACGACACAAGGCCGATGTAAATTCGCTAAGTGCTGCAATCAGAACAGCTTTTCTTGGCATGCTGATTCTCAGCATGGGCTTGCTTGCAGGGTGCGACAAGGGTGCAAGTGCCGCGTCAACGGGTGGCGCGCGGCCTGCATTGAAAGTCACGGTGGTCAAGGCTCAGCAGACCGATGTGCCGGTCACCGGCGAATGGGTGGGCACCCTCGATGGTTACGTCAATGCGCAGATCCAGCCCCAGGCGAACGGCTATCTGATCCGGCAGGACTACCGCGAGGGTTCGCAGGTCGAGCAGGGACAGGTCCTATTTGAAATCGACCCTCGTCCCTTTGAGGCTGCGCTTGAACAGGCGCAGGGCCAGCTCGGACAAGCTCAGGCGCAACTCGCTCTCGCCCAGATCAACGTGAACCGCGACACCCCCCTTGCTGAAGCTCGCGCCATCGCCAGGAGTCAACTCGACACCGAGGTTCAACAAAAGGCCCAGGACGAAGCGGCCGTGAAAACGGCGGAAGCCGCGGTTGCGAACGCAAACCTCAATCTCGGCTTCACCAAGGTGCGATCACTGATTACCGGCGTAGCGGGTCAGGCCACAACTCAAGTTGGAAACCTTGTCAACACCCAGTCGGTACTGACTTCGGTTTCGCAACTCAACCCCATCAAGGTTTATTTCTCCGTTGGTGACAGCGAATATCTTGCGCTGACGAAACGCGCCGGCGGCGGTGGCAGCGACCTCCTGCATGGAGCTTCGAGAATTCCCCTAACCCTGACGCTGTCGAATGGCGAAATATATCCGCAAAAAGGTCGTGTCGTCTTTGTGGATAGGCAGTTGAATTCGCAGACGGGAGCAATTCGTATTGCCGCCTCGTTTCCGAATCCCGGCAACATCCTTCGCCCCGGTCAGTTCGGCCGTGTGAGAGCAGCAACCGAAACGATGCACGATGCCGTCCTGGTTCCACAGGTCGCCGTGACCGAATTCCAGGGTCAGGAACAGGTCTACACCGTCGCCGCCAACAACACGGTTCACGTGAACAACGTGAAGCTTGGTCCGCAATATGGTGACAACTGGGTTGTTGAAGGCGGCCTTTCCGGTGGATCTCTCGTCATCGTCGACAATCTCCAGAAGCTCCGCGAAGGTGCGCCTGTTAATCCGCAGCCTTCAGAGGTGCACGCCGGAACTTCGCAGACAGCACAACCTGCGGGCAGGTAACTCATGTCAAAATTCTTCATCCGACGTCCCATCGTGGCGATCGTCATCGCCATCATCACCGTGGTCGTTGGCGTGGTGTCGATGCTCACGCTTCCAATTTCGCAGTATCCCAACATCGTCCCGCCCGAGATCCTCGTCACTGCTACTTATCCAGGTGCCGACGCCAAGACCGTCAGCCAGGCGGTGTCAACGCCGATCGAGCAGCAGATGAATGGCGTTGACAACATGATCTACATGGACTCCGTCAGCGCGAACAACGGCGTGGTCCAGCTGTTTGTAGACTTCGATGTCAAGACAGATCCCAACATCGACCAGGTGCTGGCTCAGCTTCGTGTCGACCAGGCCCAGTCACAACTTCCCGCCCAGGTAGAGACCGCCGGCCTCACCGTGCAGAAGGCGCTCACTTCGCCGCTCATGCTTATCGCCATTAGTTCTCCGGGCGGCAAGCTGACCCAGGACTTCCTCACGAATTACGCCATCATTAACCTCCAGGACCAGATCGCGCGTGTGACGGGCGTATCCCGCGTGCAGGTCTTCGGCGGCCAGTACGCGCTACGCGTCTGGGTAGACCCAGACAAACTCGCCAAGCTGGGCGTCACCGCGACAGATGTGATCTCAGCCATCCAGACCCAGAACAACGTCAACCCCGCCGGCCAGATTGGCGGAGAGCCGATTCCGCAAGGACAGCAGTTCACCTACACGGTTCGTACCCAGGGCCGACTGGTCAAGCCTGAGGAGTTTGGCAACATCATCCTCCGGGCCAATCCCGATGGCTCGATTCTTCACCTGAAAGACGTCGCGCGAATCGAACTGGGCGATCAGGCCTATGGACTCTCCGGCCGCTACAACCAGGCGCCCGCCGGCGTCATGGCCATCTATCAGCTGCCGGGCTCCAATGCGGTAGAGACTGCTGCCGCTGTTACTCGACGCATCAAGGAGCTTTCCGCGACCTTTCCGCCAAGCATCGCGTACAGCATCCCGCTCGACACCACGAAGGCTGTCACCGCCGGCATTCGCGAGATCGTGTACACGCTTCTTGAAGCGCTCGGTCTTGTCGTGATCGTTGTCTTCATCTTTCTCCAGGGCTGGCGCGCCACACTGATCCCGTTGCTGGCGGTTCCAGTCTCCCTCATCGGCACGTTCATCATCTTTCCCGCGCTTGGTTTTTCGATTAACACCCTTTCGCTATTCGGCCTTGTGCTCGCCATTGGACTCGTGGTTGACGACGCCATCATCGTCGTCGAAGCCGTTGAGCACCATATCGACGAGGGAATGGATCCGAAATCAGCGACTGAAAAAGCGATGGAAGAGGTCGGCGGCCCCGTGGTTGCCATTGCTCTCATCCTCGCGGCCGTCTTCATTCCCACCGCGGCAATTCCCGGCATCACGGGCCGCATGTATCAGCAATTCGCAGTAACGATTGCGATCTCGGTTCTGATCTCGGCATTCAACGCCCTCACGCTCTCTCCGGCACTCGCCTCGCTTCTTCTCAAACCACGAGAGGAAGGCCGCAAGCCTGGTCTGCTGGGCAGAGGATTCGAGCTCTTCAATAAGTTCTTCCGCCGCAACACGGATGCTTTCGTCGGTACGTCCCGCGTTCTCATTCACAAATCATTCTTCGCCATGCTGGCGCTTGTCGTGGTTGGGATTACGGCGGTGTACCTCGGTAGCAGCCTCCCCGGCGGATTCATCCCCACCGAAGACCAGGGCTACATGTTCCTCGCGTTGCAGCTACCCGACGGAGCTTCAGCGCAGCGCACGGACGCTGCCCAACAGAAGATAACCAGTGCACTACTCAAGACACCCGGCATCGAAGGCGTCATTGCCGTTACAAACTTCTCGCTCCTCACGCAGGTGCAGAGCACCAACGCAGGCTTCTTCTTCGTGAATCTCAAGCCCTGGGAGACCCGCAAGACCAAAGAGCAGCAGCTTGAGTACATTCAAGCCAATCTACAAAAGCAACTCGCGGGCGACCCCGATGGCATCGCCTTCGCATTCCCGCCGCCTTCCATCCCCGGCATCGGAACATCCGGCGGCGTCACCATGATCCTCGAAGACCGCTCTGGATCGGACGATCCCACAACACTCACCAAGAATGTATTTACGTTTCTCGGCGCCATTTCAAAACGCCCGGAGATAGCCGCGGCCATTCCGTCGTACCAACCGGCGGTGCCCCAACTCTATGTCGATGTCGACAAGGAAAAGGCGCTCCAGCAGCAGGTCGATCTTACCAATGTGTATACGACGATGCAGACTTTTATGGGTGGCTATCTGGTTAACTACTTCAACCGTTTCGGCCGCCAATGGCAAACCTATGTCGAAGCGGAAGGCACATCGCGAACAAACATCGCGAACATCGACCAGTTCTACGTGCGCAGCACCAACGGCAGTCAGGTTCCGCTCAATTCACTTGTCAAAGTCAGCCGGATCACCGGCCCCGAATTCATCTACCGATTCAACGAATTCAACGCGGCCCAACTCAACATAACTGGCGCACCCGGGTACAGTTCAGGCCAGGTGCGAAAGGCGCTTGAAGAAGTATTCAAGGAGACGATGCCGCCCGGCGCAGGCTTCGACTATTCAGGCATGTCGTTCCAGGAACAGCAGGCCGAACAGGGGGTTCCTTCGTGGGCTGTCTTCGGTCTCTCGCTCATCTTCGTCTTCCTGATCCTCGCTGCTCTCTATGAAAGCTGGACCCTGCCGTTCAGCGTTCTGCTCAGCACCCCCGTCGCGATTTTGGGCGCCTACATCGCGCTGCATGCCCGACACTTCGAGAACGACATTTTCGCCACCATCGGCCTCGTTATGCTCATCGGCCTTTCAGCGAAAAACGCAATTCTCATCGTCGAGTTCGCGAAAATGAACTACGAACGCGGCGAGAGCATATGCGACGCAGCGTTGGATGCAGCGCGCCTCCGCTTCCGTCCCATCGTCATGACCGCTCTGGCATTCATCGTTGGCTGTCTACCGCTCTGGATTGCAAGCGGCTCAGGCGCCGCTTCCAGAAAGATCCTGGGTACCGTAGTCGTCGGTGGCATGACACTCTCCACTATGCTCGGCCTCATCTTCATTCCCGTCACTTTCGCTGTGGTCGAGTTCCTTTCGCACCGCTTCGTACGGGGCGGCAAGGGCACCACGATGGACTCAATATGCGGCCCGGGAGTCTCTTCGGGCGAACCGGCTGTTGCCCGAGTCGGCGCGGAGCCCGGCGCTGAAGGAGGCCAGGCATGATGACCTTTTCAACGTTTGAAAAACTGATCTTATTCACCGCTGCTGTCGGACTGATTGCCGGATGCAATGTCGGCCCCAAATATGCACGGCCCAACGTTACCGCGCCACCTGCCTATCGTGGTGCGAATGATGCCGCAGTTGCAAGCGACAATAAGGAATCGTTTGGCGATGAACAATGGGCTGCTGTCTATCGCGAGCCTGAACTCCAGGAATTGATCCGCAAGGCTCTCGCCAACAACTACGACGTGCGCATTGCTGCCAAGCGAATCCTCGAGCAGCAGGCGCAAGTTAGGATTACGCATTCGCAGGAGTTTCCAACCGTCACTGTTGGCGGAAATGCCATCGGCGCAACCTTGCCCTCCTCGGTTGGCGTTCAAATCCCGAGTCCGCTGGTGGAAGGCGCATTTAATCTTTCAGCCGCGTGGACCCCGGATTTTTGGGGCCTGTATCGCCGGCAAACCGAGGCAGCCCGCGCGCAGTTGCTCGCACAGGTTTGGGCGCAGCGCGCTGTTCAGTTGACGCTGGTGCAGCAAGTGGCAACGGCTTATCTGCAGATTCGCGCGCTCGATGCCCAACTTGAAATCACCAATCAAACCATCAAGGTTCGG
>Ga0209004_1000144_pt1 | contig 18724 bp, 21 predicted proteins | sample TexAe_RefH0_M1_FD_187948 | JGI IMG/M metagenome (GOLD analysis project Ga0209004, IMG submission 187948) | Forest soil microbial communities from Davy Crockett National Forest, Groveton, Texas, USA - Texas A ecozone_RefH0_M1 (SPAdes) (version 2) | ecosystem: Environmental > Terrestrial > Soil >... | reverse complement strand
TCCTTGGCTGAGCGTCACATAACCGCCATCACCACATAATCCGCCTTATGTTGTGCCCAACATAAGATCGATTACATTGGCCGCTACATGGCTGGCTGGTTCGACTTCGCGATCGCCGACGAACTGCACCAGTTGGCGGGCGACACGGCCCAGGGCAACGGCCTCGGCGTGCTCGGACGCGCCGCGCAGCGTCTGATCGCGCTTACAGGAACGCTGATGGGCGGCTATGCCGACGACCTGTTCAACATCTTCTACCGTATGGAACCGCGCGCAATGGTGCGTGAGGGCTTTGCGTACGGAGGGCAGGGAAGACGCGACTTCCAGGAGCAGTATGGCGTTCTCGAAACGATCGAGAAAGTGGAGGAGGCAGACAATGCCTGCTCCAGAGCGACCAAGAAGACAGTTCGCGTTCTCCGGAAGCCAGGAGCTTCACCTCTGCTCTTCGGCAAGTTTCTGATGAATACGACTGCGTTCCTTTCGCTGGAAGATATCTCGGACAATTTGCCGCGATACGACGAGTGCGTCATTTCGGTTGAGATGGACGACGTCCTTCAGCAAGCCTACGAGCGACTGGAGGAGGATATTCGCTCCGCGATGAAAGCGCATCGCGGAAACAAGAGCCTGATGAGCATATTGCTCAACACGCTCCTTCTTTATCCCGATCATCCGTACGATTTCGAAGAGATCTGGGCGCGCGCGTTCGATCCGCAGACCAAAGAGTATGTGAAGTTTCTGGTGACGGAACCGGAAAACCTCACGCGGGAGACTCATTACGCGAAGGAGCGTGTTCTGATCGCCGACGTGAAGGAGGAACTGCGGCAGGGGCGACGTTGCCAAGTTTATGCGACTTACACAGGCGAAAAGGACGTCACGCTGCGCCTGGACACTGTGCTGCGGCAGGAGGGTATCCGTGTCGCTGTCCTTCGCTCGTCTGTTCCAACCGATAAGCGAGAGGATTGGTACGATCGTCAGTTGAAGGCCGGCGTTGAGGTGGTGATCTGCCATCCCAAGCTGGTTGAGACGGGTCTCGATCTTCTGGCCTTTCCCACTCTCTACTTCTTCGAGACCGGCTATTCACTGCACACATTGCGCCAGGCTAGCCGACGATCGTGGCGTATCGGCCAGAGATTCCCAGTGCGGGTGAAGTTCGTCACGTACTCAGGCACGATGCAGGAGACCTGCCTCCGTTTGATGGGCAAGAAGATGTTGGTGGCCCTGATGATGGAGGGCAAGTTCTCGGGCGAAGGGCTGCAGGCGCTCGACACCGACGAGGACCTGATGAGCGCGATGGCGCGGGAACTTGTCGAGAAGGCCGGAGTCGGAGAATCCGCCGACGCAGTATGGCGGGAACTCGACCAAGAGAGGGAGAAAATTCAGCCGCGTTCTGGCATGGATTCAGAACCTGAAGAGGAAGCGGCGCCGGTCCTTCATCTGCCTGCAGTACCCGCCACTCAAGCCATACCAACTGCCTTTGGTATCCATATGTCGGAGCCGCCTGCCGCTGCGAAGAAGCCCAAGAAGACGGCTCTCTGGCCAACCGCAAAAGGAGCCAATGCGCAACTCAGTTTGTTTGACTGATCAGGCGTATTTTCCATTTATGAGGTAACACCATGAGCGAGGAACGTGAGAGAGTTCGCTGCCGGAATTGTGAACTCACCCAGTGGGGCGATCGGGCCCTTGTCGGCGGTGTGGGGACGGTCTGCCGCAACCGCTTGTGAGGTTTGTGGAACGCGTTGTCGAGAAAGTGATCGTTCGGCATGATCCACAGTGCCTTGAAAAGCTCGAACAGGCACGGCAACTCATCGCGGCGGCTTCTGAACGTTTGACGTGCCAATCCGCGGAATCCGAAGCACCGCTCGTTCTTGAAGGCGCCTCGCCATCCGGCTCGTTTCCGACGATGGCGGAAATGGAACGGGCGATGATCCTGGCCGCATATCAGAGATCGAATCGCAAACCGCTCGAAGCTGCTCGGGATCGGAAAGACGACTCTTTACCGCAAACTGCGCGAGATGGGCTGCGCGGCAGCATGACGTTGCCCTCGCATTGGCAGCATTCTGATCGTGACTGTTCGCAAGCCTCATCCGCACTTCAAGAAGACCAGCAGGTCCAACGAGGCCGATTCGGCCTTATCCGGCAAAGCAAGAGTTCAGTTTCGGATGGCCTTTTGCTTTCCCCGAGCGAATCTTGTCGGTCCATTCCTCCCCTCGGAGACATCTGGAGAAGATACCTAGGCCGCCATATCAACTCAGCTAGGCCTCTTTTGACATTTGCCGCAAGCAGGAGCCCTAATCTTTCTCACATGCGATTGCCCGTCATCTTCAGAAATCTCTTCATCGAGAGGAATGCCTTCTCGCTATCGGGATTAACGGTTTGCGGGTCGATGCGCCTCGACATGATTCCGCTATCAGAAATGTCAACCCCATCTATCTCGTCGGTGAACTGACCGGGGTCGTGGAATTCCAACAATCCTGTCCAGTCACAGGCGCGTATAAGGTCTGTTACGCGTTGCGATACACCAAGAAAAGTGACTGGGCGTGGAATAGCATTCGTCGCTTCCTCGAAGGTGGGAAACTTCTTGATACTACGCCATGCGATGCGAGCATCAAAAATCGCTCCCTTGTATGGTGAATCCGGTACATCGGGCTCGGCCAAATGAGGTATCACACGCAAATTCCTCGGGGCTCGCCGGGGTGCATTCTTACCCTGCGAAAGGTCCGCGATGATCTCCCACAGCCATTCGGCAATATAGAAGCTGCGGACGTTCCGCACATTTGGGTGGGTTACCTTATAAAAGTTCTGATAATAGCCGAGCACGCACGCAAGTTCATCCGCCTCCCCTGCGGGCCGAGCATTCGCAAGCTCTTCTGCGGGCGGGTCAATCAGGGTGATTTGAGTTTCGAAGGTTGTATCCGACACGTGCCTATATAGTGCAATTGATCCTGTACTTCCAGAGATTGCGGCTTGTTGAACGACATTTCCAGCCTTTTGTTGGTCCGCAACGTATTGCAAGGACTGCTGCTTCTTTGCGGCGATATCTCCGCGCATATTCGAGGCGGTATTTGGGTTGGTCGTCCCCTTCGTCTCATGGAAGTAGCGTCGGCTCCCGGAATAGTATTCAAAGTCGACGCGCTTTTTCTTGCTTCCTGGGGTCGTGAACCTGCTAAACCGATTCAGATTTACATTGAATTCAATCAGCATCGCAGCCATCCCCATCGCAACCCCTACGATTTCGCTCAGACGCGTGAGGTCTTCTCCTTCCGCATCGGTATCGAGTTCGTTCGGCTGAAAGTAAAGGTAGTCTGCGTAAATGTTGTGAAGCGAATTCCAGCGTAGGCGAGTCTCTTTATAGGTCCTCCGGCCGGGCTTCTTGTTGTTCTGTAACCACAGCGAACCAAGCGTAAACAATCGCTCGGGGTTTATTCGCGTGAAGCTGTTTCTGGGCGGGGCCGCTCCGGGCCGAAGCCCCGAATGAGGTGCGCAGCTAGGTTCAACCTCGATCTTTATCTGAGACATTTTTTCAATTATGCATTGCGTGGGCAAGGAGCGCAGCCGAACGATAGCGCTGATACGGCAGGATTGCATTGCTCATTTTGATTCATTTTTGGGATTTGGAATGTTTTATACCCGCCGACAGTGGCTGTGCTCAACAAATCTACAAAGGAGAACGACGATGGCCAACCTCAAAGTTGAAGCACTCAACCGAGAGTTCGAGTACAACGGGATTCGCATTCCCGATCCGGGTCCGGACCTTACTGTTGAGCAAGTCCGCGATCTGCTTACCCCCAACTACCCAGAGATTGCGACGGCGTCGGTATCGGGCCCCGAAGCTACGGACTCGGTGATGCGTTACACCTTTAGCCGCGCCATTGGCACGAAGGGTTAAAACCGTGGCGTCGAAAGTGACAACCTCGGCAGATCTGCTGGCGCTATTCGCGGCGAAGGCGACAGCTCCGCCTCCTGAAACGAGTCAGATGCTCGTGAGGCACTTCCAATGCAAAGAATCTCTCGCAGCCGCTCAGTACCTCACCGAAGCGATGGATCGCTACGCCGCAGGCGACGGTCATCCGCTCCATGTTCCAACAGAACTCTTGCCCCCGTTGGGGTAGCCACGCTGGCGCCCGCCTTTGCGCAGGGGCTACCAACGCTCGGCACGGTGCCGACAGCCTACAGCCACGAGTTCCGCGCTGAACTGCTCTACGACCTCTGCGCGGCGTTGGTGCAAGATGGGCTGGGAGGACCGGAGACTTGGCGGAAGTGCGACGAGAGCGCTGTGCTCTTCGCTCAGCGCGCCATCATGGAAGGCATCGGCGAGGAGCGCTGGAATCTGCTTCAGCGCAATGTCGAGTATCACCTCACAGTGAGCGATGTTTCCGAACGATTTGGCGATGACGCTCTTCTGGGCGACGGCCGGCTTGCAGTGACGATCGAGTGCAGCGGCTGCGGGTTTCTGAAGATCGGCCCGGCGGTTGCGGCTCTCGAAGAGGAAGCCGAAGGACTGGGCGCGGCGTTTTACTGGACTCTGACTTACGCGCTCTACCGCGTGATGCGGATCTACAACCACGATGATGCGCTGCAGTATGACGAGCGGATGCACGAGTACGCCGCGGACGACGAAGAAAACCGCGAGCAGTATGAGTTTCCTGAAGTTGAGAAGGCGTTGCCAAAGTGCATCCGGAAGACGCTGACCCACGACAACCATTGCGAATTCACGCGAAACGCGCGCCGAGTACTTCGCCGGCATAGGGACGGACGGTATCGCTCTTGGATCGAGGGGTTGCGCAAGATTCAGCAGCTCTCGCGGGTCCGGCTTCCGACGGACGTTCACTTTCTCGAAGTCGGCGGCTATGACACGATTCCTCTGCCGTCCCTGATGGTGGCCTTTAAGGAGCGCGACGCCATCGTCGCGTGTTTCGACGAAGAGAGCAACTACATGCTGGAAGGCAGCGCGGAGCCGACCGTGGGTGTGGTCTTTTCTCCACGAAAGCCTGAAGAGGTGCGGCACGCGCTGCGCGTGGTCGCTCGGTTCGTTGCCCTTAATTGCGCTCTGTTTCAGCTTGTCGAGGAATTGCAGCGATGGGAGAAACGCCATGCAGGTACAGATCTCGATCGGGGAGAACCATCGCTTCGAGCTGCGTGAGGCGCTGCTGGTCTACGGAGACCGCCAGCGGAGTTTCGTGACCCGGCATCAGGTGGCCCTTCATAAGGGCGCCCCACCCACACTCGAACCCGCCCAACCCCTTACTCTCGGATTTCTTGAGTCACTGGTGCGCTCGCTTGTGGGCGGATCCACGGCCGAGGTCCTGCCGGAAAACGTGCTTGCCAAAGGTGATCGCATGATCGCCTGGTGGACCGCGGCGTGCCGTCGTCAGATGTTCTATGAGAACTCAGAGCAAAGGGCCGTCGGATTGAATGGCCGCACGTTTCCGCAGCCTCCTCTGGTCTGGCGAGTCGATAATGGCGATTTGAAGATTCGTGCGCTCACTGAGAACAAACGTCCGTCCGCGGGGAGGACTCTGGCTGTCGCTCCGTTCTGGAACCTCTCTGACGACGGCCGCGTCTGCACCGGCACGATGCGCCGCCCAGACAGCGCAACAGTATCCTCGATCCCTAACTGGGAGCGGGGCTTCTATGAGAGCGCCTTTACTCACGCCAATGTCGGCCGCCTGACCCGCCACGAAGGCGGCTTCGATGGACTTTGGAACGGCCTGGCGGATAAACGCAAGCCGTTTCCACTCGAAACGCTGATCCGGTTGCCACAGACGATCGCGCAGTTCGTGCGTGGAGACAGGGGGTAGCATGCGCATCGAGCACACTCTGCCGTCCGATCTGCTGCGCCATCGCCCAGTCCGTGTTCTGATCATTGGCGCAGGGGGAACGGGCAGCGCTATCGTCATGGGGTTGCCGTATCTGGACCAGGCGATGCGGGTGTGGGGCCATCGCGATGGCCTCGACGTCGTCATGATGGACGCGGACACGGTTTCCGAAACGAATTGCGTCCGACAACCCTTTTCCGCCTCCGACGTCGGCCAGAACAAGGCCACTGTCCTGATCAACCGCATCAACATGTTCTGGGGCACGAACTGGTCGGCAATCCCCAGTCATTTCCATGTACGGTCATTCGACCGGAACCAGGATAGGTATCCCGATATGGTGATTGGGTGCGTGGACACGCGGGCCGCACGCAAAGCCATTGAGGATTCCTTCTTCCGCGCGCTGAGCCGGACGTGCTATTGGCTCGACCTCGGCAACAATGCCGCCAGCGGGCAGTACATCCTCGGTCAGCCTCTGAACGCACGTAACAGGCGCAAGGCCGAGCGTCTCCGCACGGTAAGTGAGCTATTTCCAGAAATCATCGACGCAGAAGCGGGCGAGGACCCGCTGCCGAGTTGTTCGGCGGTTGAAGCTCTGGACCGGCAGGAGCCGTTCATCAACCAGACGCTTGCTGCTAGTGCCCTGGCGATGTTGGCGCAGCTCTTCAGGTATGGGAAACTGAGCCATCATGGCGCTTTTTTCAATGCGAAGTCAGGGAAAATGAGCGCATTGTCTGTCGATCCGGCTCTTTGGTCGAAGATGCGGAAACGCTCCAAGAGAACCAGTTTACGCACAATGTGAGCTCTTGTTATGACACCGGCGTATGGTGAAGCCGTGGAGGCTGTGAATGAAAATGACGCTCGATCCCGACTTGGCTGCGGAAGCAAAAGCAATGGTCGCACTGGCGTTTCGCAATGGCCCGATCGAGGACCTGCATGCAGGAAGGCCGTGCACGGTTTGCAGCGGCAATCCGGAGATCTCCCACATCTCCGATGAAGAGATGAAAGCGATCATGAAGTCGGCGGTCAATACTCTCTATCGCCTCTTGTGGCTGCGAGAATCTGATCCAGCAGCGTACAACGAAAAACTCGCGCTGGGACGACGCTTCACTCTTCACTGGGATGATCCCGAACTCAAGGAGGCAACGAGGAAAGAGGCACGCCCTAAATAACCCAACTCACCAGGAGACAGCCATGTTCAAAGAACTCGCGCCTTACCTGCGGCAGCGCGCCGTCCTACTAACCGTCACTCACATCGAAGATGACCAGATTCGCGTGAACGTCATTCCACAGAAACTGAAAGACGGAGAGAACGCTGCACTCACGACGCCGCTTACGGTGACCGGAACGGCGGACGACCTTGACAACGACCTGCCCACGACGCTGGTCAACTTTGTCTCAGCGCACCTCCAGTTGAGGAACACTCTGGACCGAGCGAAGGCGGAGATGGACGCTGCAGCGAAGACCGCTCAGGCAGAAGCCCGTTCAAAGGCCAAGACAACAGCAAAGAAAGAACCGCCGAAGGCGGAGACGACTACGCCCACCGATACCCCAAAGCCGGCGCAGCCGGTCAAGGAGGAGCCTTCGAGGACGGCGAGCCTCTTCGATGCGCCTGCGCCGCCGGCGACTACAGGGACTGAATCGGATGAGGAAGAGGAGATTCTCGCCGAATCCGTTGAAGACCGAGAGGCCGGCGATGCTGAAGAATTTGATGAGGCCGCCTGATTGACTCTCTCCGGCGCTGCGGTGGAGAATCATGCAGGCCGTGTATTAATTCGCTGGAGTTGGGCGGTGCGTATAGAGAGTCACTCGAAGAGCGACGCCTCCGAGTTCTCTCGCGGATCGCGAAAGTTGCTGAGGCCGACTCCCACTAGACGAAATCTCTGTCGGGAATCGAGGCTCACGTTATCTCGCAATGACAGAGCGATCCGCGTCAGTTCATCGCACGAGGCGGGGGGCAAAAGTGGAGTCTGACTTCGCGTGAGGACTTGGAACTGGGCTGTCTTGAGCTTCAAGACGACTGTGCGGGCGATCCTCGATTCCTTGCGTGATGCCTCCCAAGTCTTTTCCGCCAGACGCCGGATCATCGGTTCGGTCTCGGCCAGCAGCACGTCCTGCTCAAAAGTATCTTCCGCTGAGATCGACTGGGTAGGTCGGTTGGGTACGACGGGATTCTCGTCGATTCCCCTGGCCAACTCATAAAGCCGATGCCCGTAACGTCCGAACCGCTTTTCCAACTCTTCAAGAGAGCGAGCACGTAATTCTCCGACCAAGCGTAGACCAAGCGCCGCGAGCTTCTCCTCCGTCACTCTGCCAACTCCTGGAATGCGCCCGACGGGCAAGGGTGTAAGAAACTCTTCAACTTCGGCAGGCTGAATCACAAATAGTCCATTCGGCTTTCGCCAATCCGAGGCGATCTTCGCCAGGAACTTGTTTGGAGCAACGCCGGCCGAGGCGGTCAGGTTCAGCTCTTCGCGGATTTGCTGGCGGATTGCGCTCGCGACCTTGGTGGCCGTTGCAAGCCCGCTTTTGTTCTCAGTGACATCGAGATAGGCCTCATCGAGCGACAACGGTTCGATCAGGTCCGTGTGCCGGAGAAAGATCTCGCGCGCAGCGCGCGAAACCGCTCTGTAGCGCGTGAAGTCCGGAGGAACAAAGACGGCCTGCGGGCACAGGTGCTCGGCATATTTCGCTGCCATGGCCGAGCGAACGCCGAATCGCCTGGCCTCATACGAAGCCGCGCAGACAACAGACCTCTTGCCGCGCCACGCCACGACGACAGGCTTACCGCGCAGTTCCGGGTTGTCCCGTTGCTCGACCGAGGCATAGAACGCGTCCATGTCGACGTGAACAATCTTCCGCACACTCATCCTGCTTCCATGCTAGGTCAGCTTGCTGGCGCGAGGGTGATGGACATCGACCATGTCATGGTTTTGGATGGAAGATTCACGTGCGGTTATCCGAGCTCCCGCTCGGTCCGTCGATTTTTAAGTTCACTTCCGCATTGCTGGCGTATGGGTTATGCCCACCAGCAGACCTTCTGGTCCCAGCAGCCGCGTGACGACTTGCCCCCACGGCTCCTTTCGCATCGCAACCAACAGTTTGTAGCCCTGCGATTTCAGCTCTACCGTGGCTTTTTCGATATTCTCTACGTCAAATTCGATCCACGCTTGTGGAACAGGAAGATCGCCAGGCCATTGATCCATGCCAAAGCAGGACTCAGCCGCCTGCGTCAAAGGCCACAGGGCAAAATGCTTCACGCCATCCAGCGCGCCCGTATACAGATAGCCATCGGCATCTTCTTTGAACTCGAGTGCCAACGCCTCGGAATAGAACTTGCGGCTTGCGGCTGGGTCGCGAACGATCGGCCCAAAACCGGCGACGAATAGCACGTCGATGTTTTTCGGCGCTTCCATAGGCAGACATCCTCTCCTTATCTTAGTCATCCTTCAACTGCCTCCCACCTCAAATCTCCAAGGAAATCCCATGAAACCTTCGAAGCTCTATGAGGCGCTTCATGCGCTCATTGGCGAACGTGTGCCCCTGCACATCTGGGGCGCCTGCGGCGTTGGGAAGTCACAGATCGTTTCCCAGGTCGCCAACGATCTCGAGTACGACTTTCTCGACGTGCGAGCCGTGCAACTCGATCCGGTCGACCTGCGCGGACTTCCTAGAATCGCGGCAGATCAGACGGAGTGGGTGCCTCCGAAGTTTCTCCCGACAACAGGCAAGGGCATCCTCTTCCTCGATGAATTGACTTCTGCGCCGCAGATGACCCAGGCGGGTTGCTACCAATTGGTGCTCGACCGGAAGCTCGGCGAATATACGCTGCCCGATGACTGGGTTGTCATCGCCGCCGGCAATCCAGCCTCTGAGCGCGGCGTTCACTTCGCGATGCCTCGCCCGTTGCGTAACCGTTTCGTGCATCTGGACCTTGAACCGGATCTTGACGACTGGTGCAGGTGGGCGGTCAAGGCTCAGGTCCGGCCAGAGATTATTGCCTTCCTGCGCTTCAAGCCCGAGCTTCTGCACACGGCGGACGTGACGTCTGACGCCAACGCCTGGCCAACGCCGCGTTCCTGGGAGATGGCCTCACAGGTGCTTTGCGGTATTGCCCGCCGCCGGAAGACACAGCTTCTGTCAGGAACCAGCGAGTTTGAGGCGCAGCTCCTGGATGGAACGGTGGGACCGGCAGCGGGCTCGGAGCTTGTCGCTTTCCTCCGATTGTTCCGCCAGCTTCCGTCGATCGACGAAATTCTGCTGAATCCTGCGACAGCAACGGTCCCCGACGAACCGTCCGCACAAATCGCGATCGCTACCGCCCTTGGCAGAGTGTTGAGCGACAGCTCAGTAGGCAGAGGACTCACGTATCTCGACCGAATGCCGACCGAGATGCGCGTGATGGCCGTGCGCGATGCGGCAGCGCGGGACACCGCGATCACCCATACCCCCGAGTTCGTTCGTTTCGGCGTGGAATACCGGGAGGTGATTCAATGATTACCGAAAAGGCAATGCTCGCCGCCGTCCACATCAGCATTTGGACCGCAGTGAAACACGACCGCAAAGTCAGCCGCGATGTCGCGGACCAACACGGGGCGCATGAGGGCGCGGGCCGCTATAACAAGCAACTCCTGCGCGGCGCGGACAAGCTGGACGAACTTCGAATGCTCGCCGGGCAGATCCGCCAGTATTTCTACAAGATCACCCTGCCCTGGTCGGACGAAGGGTTTCGTCTTTTGCCAGCGAATTTCTATTTCGATCTCATGGCGCGGATGCGTGAGTTCGAAGCGAGCTTCGAGCAGGGAGTTGAGAGTTTTCTTCAGGTCTATCCGCAATACATCGAGCAGGTGAAGCCTGAGCTGAATGGCCTCTTTCGGGAGGAAGACTATCCGGGCGCGGAAAAGCTGCGGACGAAGTTTGGCTTGAAAGTGGAAATCCTGCCTATCCCGACCGGCGCGGACTTCCGCGTTCAGATGTCGGCCGAGGAACAGGCGCGAGTCTCGCGCGAAATTGATGCGAATGTCCGCGAGTCTTTGACGCGCGGGACCGAGGACTTGTGGAGGCGGGTTCGGGAAGCAGTCACGCATATGGTCGACCGGCTGAACGAACCCGAGTCGCGCTTCCACGGCTCGCTCGTTACCAATGTGCTCGACATCGTCGAGATATTGCCCCGACTCAACGTCAATGGCGACGCCGACCTGAACCGCTTCGCGGACCAGATCAAACAGCGGCTTTGTAACTACTCAGCGCAGGACCTTAAGAAACACGACCTCCTGCGTGTCACGACGGCAGCCGACGCTGCCAACATCGTTGCCCAGATGGACGACGTGTTGCGCGGACGAGAGACGGCGGAAACCGTTGTTGGCCCAACCGCCGACGACATATTCACCCGTATGTCCGCGTTCATGGAGGCGCCCGCGGCGGTATGAGAATTGAGACGCCGGCCTCGCGCCGTATTCAGAAGGCCCGCACTGCGTTGGTGCTGGACCACCCATTCTTTGGCTCGCTCCTCTTTCGATTGAAAGATTGGGAGTGCCGGTCGATTCAAACGATGGCCACCGACGGCGTGTCGCTCTACTACAACCCTGACTTCGTTGAAACGCTCAATGCGGCGACACTGGCTGGAACGCTGGCTCATGAGGTCATGCATCCGGCGCTGCACCATCATGTGCGGCGCTCGGGGCGCGATCCAAAACTATGGAATATGGCATGCGATTTCGCCATCAACCCTTTGCTTGTCGACGCAGGACTCAACCTGCCCGAGGGAGTCCTTCTCGATAACAGCTTTCGGGGAATGAGTGCGGAGCAGATTTATAACCTCATTGAATCGGAGGCCTCGCAAGATTCCAACAACGAGGAGGAAGAGAGCGGGATCGGAAACCTGAACGCTCGGGAGTCGGCCGCCGGCAATGTGAATGAACCGTCCGCTCCTTCGACCGATGGCGGAATCGGCCAAGTCCTCGATGCGCCTGAGCCTGACAAGGAAGTTCCGACGATTGAGGAACAGGCGAGGGAGTGGGATATCGCGGTCAACCAGGCGACGACGGTGGCTAGAAATGCGGGCAAGATTCCAGCCGGCATTAACCGGACTCTGGAAGGAGCGGCAGAGGCCGCGGTTGATTGGCGCGAACTGCTGCGGCGGTTCTGGTCCGAGGCCACTCCAGCGGACTATAGCTGGATGCGCCCCAACCGCCGCCACCTCTGGACAGGGCTCTATCTGCCGGGAGTGGTTCGCGAGGGTGTAGGTGAGGTCGCGATTGCCGTCGACTGCTCCGGCTCGGTGAGCGCGCGCCAACTGCGACTATTTGAAGCCGAGGTGCGTTCGATTCTTGAAGGCCAACGTCCGGAGCGCGTTTATGTTCTCTACTTCGACGCAGTAATTCACAAAGTAGAAACCTACGAAGCCGGAAAACGCATCGATCTCAACCCGGTCGGCGGAGGAGGAACGGAGTTCGGTCCGTGCTTCGAATGGCTCGACGATCGGGGCATTCGGCCTCAGACTCTGGTCTTTCTGACCGACCTGTATGGTTCATTCCCACCATCCGCTCCCTCCTATCCCGTCCTGTGGGCCTCAACGGGAAGCCAGAAGGCCCCGTTCGGCGAGGTCATTCCTATGCAGACTGCCTAGCCCAAAACTGGTCGACGGACTGCGGTGCATCTGCCCCAGCAAACGAGGAAATCGATTCCAAGCCAATTATTCGACGGTTGCCCCAATTGATATGGGGAAGGAGGCTCTCTGTGAATCAGTCATATCGCATTTTCACGGATGGCTCCGCGATCGGTAATCCGGGACCAGGTGGATGGGCCGCGGTTGTGATGCAGGGAAAGGTCCGTTGGGAAATGTCGGGTTCCTTTCCTTGGACGACCATCTCGGAGATGGAGTTGTTTGCAGCGGTCCAGGCGCTTCGGCCACTTCCAGACCGGGCGCGCGTCGAACTCCATTCGGACTCGGAGTACCTCATTTATGGAATGCGAGTCTTCGTTTTCCAATGGCAACGCAAGGGTTGGCGAAATAGGCGCGGAAATCAACTGCAGCACCGCGAGTTGTGGTCGGAACTGATCGCGTTGAATGCCCAGCTTCACATCCGCTGGACGTGGATCAAAGGGCACAACGGAAATCTGGAGCAGAGCCGCGCCGACAGCCTGGCATATCAGGCCGCTCGCGCTATCTGGGTGCAACAGAGGGCCGCAGCTTGATGCAGGCAAAGTTCATAGATCGTTGTAGAAGGAGAAACATTGATGGCTTCACTTGCAGAAGCAAGTTCGCTATTTGAAATTGACCTTGAACTCGATGGGCTTCTAGGGCGTGTTAACACTATCTAAGGGCCTCGACGATGAGGGCGAAGGAGACGAAGGCGAGGAAGACACAGTCCAGTTTCTCGAAGCGGGAGAAGATGCGGCGGAAACCTTTCAGCCTGCGGAAGAGGCGTTCGATTTCATTGCGTTTCTTGTAGAGGGCCCGGTCGTAGTGCCAGGGATCGACGCGATTGGATTTGGGCGGGACCACGGGGACCATTTCCAGCGCGAGCACCAGCTGACGCGTTTCGTTGCCTTCATAGGCGCGATCCATGATCACCGGCATGCCGGGGAACGAGCCCAAGTCGCGGAGCAATTCGCGGCCCTCCGGTGCATCATGGGCATTTCCTGGAGAGAGCGCGAAGGTTATTGCGGTTCGAGCATCCGCGGCAACCATATGAATCTTGGTAGTCCATCCGCCGCGCGATTTGCCGATCGACTGAGGTCCGTTTTTTTTAATGCTCCCGTGCCGTCCGGATGCACCTTCACCGATGTTGAGTCCAGACTGAAGGCTTCAATGCGAATGCGCACGATCTGTTCCAGTTGCAGCTTCTCAAAAACACGATCTATACAAATCTCCTTAACTGCCGACCAGGGCAAATGGTAAGCAGACGCCGCTGAGTGGCGGCCTCCATACACAATCATGGTTTAGTTTGAACCTGGGTGCCATTACATTCGACCACTTCAGTCAATAAAGTAGCCGATGTCGGTAAGAACCGAATCACTCAGTTCCACTCCCAGGAGCTTTGCACCTCGGGTTCCTCCAAAATTGGTCTGGAAGCGAGCGAGGACTGTCTCGGGCAAGCTGGTCTCTCTTCGGAGTAATTGCATCAACGAATCGCTGTCGGTTGGAAACAGGTAATCACCGGGCAGGCCACAGGCCGGGCGAATCATGAGGGAGATCAGCAGCTTTCCATTGACAAACCCAGCATGCTGGGATGGTTGCGTAATGAGATTTACTCGCATGCCGGCGATATTCCCACGCTTTAATCGCAGCTACTGTGATGCTTATCACTTGGCTACTCTTTGATCAAAACTATCGTGTTAAACGAAAAAGCCACAAAGTCGACCCGTCACGAGGTCGAGAGTACGAATGCCTGATGACCGAGGCGGGCAGCGCGTATTCAGCATGCCTGAGAAAGGTGAGAACCGAGGGCGCTGCAAGACCTGCCGCCAATGGCCACTAGCCCGACTTGCCGCAAGGAGCCGATCCGTCCGTTCGATCAGTGGTCGCGGGAAGCGATGCCTAGGTCATGCACTTTGGCCGCATCGAAACGGCATCCTTCGAAAGCCAGCCGCTCTCGCACAATAGGACAATTCGCCCTTGCAATCAGTGAAAAATGTCTTTAGCTTTTCGTGTTTCCTCCCGCGTCCATCTGACGTAACCTGCGGTTGGGATAGGACTTCACAGCAGTTTCGACAACGTTTGCCTCTTTTGCGATGCGGACTAAAGATCACATCTGCCTACGCGTAAGAATCTGCAGCAGAATCGTTTACAGTTCGGTGCAATACGAGAGGCAAGAAAGATCATACCTTTCTTGAGTCATTGAGGATTCTCAAATCAGTCCCTTAAAAATTTCACCAGGCGACAGAGTATTCGGGTACTATTAGTTACTTTCGTTCCCCATACGAAACATAGCCCTATTTTTAATCCAAGAGAAAGAGCACTTGAAGTTCCCTCTCTTTGGGGGAACTGACATGCCGCGTGAATTCCCGCTGGCGAGGATCCAAGTGGCGGGCAATTCGATCGCACTGATTCCCCGAAAGGAGTTCCCCATGCCTAAATCCAAGATGACACCCATTCAGGGCACGGAGCACACGCCTGTTTCCGGTGCGCAAGCAATAGACCCCAGCGATCCTCATCAACTAATCGAAGTTTCGGTTATCCTCAAGCACCGTCAGGCTCTTCCTGTCGCCCTTGACGCTAGCAGGTTTATCAGCCACGCAGAATTTGCGAAAGCGTTTGGTGCGGATGTTGCGCACATCGATAAAATGCGCCAGTTTGCACGGGAAAATAGACTGAGTTTCCTGGAGCGAGGGGATGAATGCCTGCGTGGCGCGGTCAAACTATCGGGTACCATCGCTGCCCTTGAGAGAGCGTTCTCAGTCGAATTGACCGAATACGAGCATGAGAACGGCAGCTACCGTGGTCATCCCGGCACCATTCGGATGCCTGAGGAATGCGCTCATTTCGTCACCGGCGTATTTGGGCTTGATAACCGTCAAATTGCTGAACCGCAATTTCGGATTCAGGCGAACAGCGGGACGCTTGATGACCAGACGACATATACCGCATATACTCCGCCCCAGGTCGCTAAGCTTTACAGCTTTCCTGAAGACCCAAACGGCGACGGCCAGAGGATCGCGGTTATCGAACTTGGCGGAGGCTACCGGCCAGCGGATATCGCGAGCCACTTCAACAAACTGGAATTGCAGGCACCGTCAGTCAAGTGTCTCTCTGTCGACCAAGCGAGCAATTGCCCGGGCGTCGCGCAAAGTGCAGACTGCCAGGTGATGCTGGATATCGAAATGATCGGGGCAATTGCGCCGGGCATCACCATCAACGTTTACTTCGCTCCCAATACAGCTCGAGGACTTCAGGATGCCTTAAGTAAGGCCGTTCACGACCAGCTAAACAAGCCATCTGCAATCTGCATCGGATGGGGGGCTGCGGAGTGCGACTGGTCTGGGCAATCGATACAGAACTTCAATCAGGTTGCTTACGAAGCGGCAATGATGGGTATCACGATTACGGCCGCAGCTGGAAATGGCGGATCTAGTTGCGATAAAGAGGACGGGAAGGTGCACGTCGATTTCCCTGCTTCGTGTCCCTATGTTCTAGCTGTCGGAGGCACTCGACTCGCTGCCACCAACGGGACGGTCATGAACGAGGTGGCATCGAACGGCGCATCAGCAGTCGACAAAACGCTATGGGGCATTAGTTCTCGGGTCGTCGTAACAGGAGGCGGTTACAGCAATTTCTTTGCCCGGCATTCTTATCAGGGTGACCACGCTCCAGATGCGGGCCGTGGCGTTCCCGATGTCGTTGCGAATGGCGACCCTGAGGGCGGGTACGACTTGCTTGTGGATGGGCAGCAGCAGGTGGTCGGCGGGACAAGCGCGGCGGCAGCGATGATGGCGGGACTCGTGATCGTGCTCAACCAAAAAATCAAGCGGAAACTGGGTTTCGCTAACCCCGCTTTTTACAAGCTTCGCCAGTCCAACTCATTCCGCGAAATCACGGCCGGAACCAATGGCGCACATTCGGTCTCATTTGGGTGGAATCCGGTGACTGGACTGGGCTCTCCTGTAGGGACTGAGTTGTTACATCATCTGGAAGCGCAGGCATTTCAAGGCGCACGTGCGGAGAAGACAGCGCCAATGAACATCGAGACCACACACTGATCCATCCTTGCAGTTTTAGAACAAGCTGGCTGGATCTTCCTTGCCGAAAAGGTCCGGCCTGCTTTGGAGGACTTGATGTCGATAACTGTCGTTCTGGCTGTCGGTATGAATTCTTTGCTGATTGCAAATTCACGCTTCATTTTGCAGTCTGCCGGATACGTGGTCATCTCTACAGAAACGGTCAGAGAGGCAATCGATCAATTCAAAGTGGGCGATTTCGACCTCGTCTTCACCGGCGACTCCATTTCAACGGAAGACAGAGTGCTCCTTGAGAAGCTGGTTCGCGGTTGTGGTTCCCACACCCCGGTCGTATCGGTTGCTACTCTCTTCGATTACTGCGATGCATTTGCCGACACTACGATCAAAAGCAGGGAAATGTCTCTTCTGCAGAGATTCGGGGCACTCATTTCCGAAATGACGAACCGGGAACCGGTTCACCCGAGCATGCTCAGAATCCAAAGTGCCAATCCAGGCTTTGCTGAGGACGCAGCTGGGGAGGTCACCAGGCGGAGAGGCCCTTACAGAGACGATCGGATCGAGCCCGATTGGAGAGCGAGTCAGAACTGCATCGAAGAGGATTTACGTCGTGCACCTGAGCGGAACGAACTGACGCTCCATTATCAGCCGAAGATCGATCTGGGTACGGGATCGGTTGTCGGGGCGGAAGCCCTATGCCGCTGGACACATCCCACCCGCGGTTCGGTGTCCCCAACGCGGTTTATTCCAATCGCGGAGCAATCCGGACAGATGGATGGAATTGGAGCATGGGTTCTCCGGGAAGCCTGCACTCAAGCCAAAGCCTGGATGGACGACGGTATGGATCCGATGAAAGTTGCCGTGAATATCTCAGAATGCCAGCTTCAGAATGGGAGCTTTCCGAAAGAACTCCGCGAGATCTTGACAGATACGGGATTCGATCCTTCATGTCTGGAACTCGACGTAGCCGCAAATATTCTGACGAAACATCCCGAGCTAATGACAGTTCTGAAGGAAGTGCGTAACTTTGGCATCCATATTTCAGCGGACAATTTAGGCATCATCCACACGAGCCTTAGCACGTTGCGGGAGCTACCCCTTAGTGCCCTCAAGATCGATCGTTCCTTTATAGGGCGAATCACGAATGATCGCGAAGGCCAATCCAATGTGAAGTCGATCATCAAGCTTGGTCACCAAATGAATCTGCGTGTCGTTGCCGAGGGGGTTGAGGAAGCCCGGCACCTGGAATTTCTTTGGGAGCGCCGGTGCGATGAGGCCCAAGGTTACTATTTCGGCAAGCCAGTGCCCGCGGCGTATTTTGCACTCTATCCAAATCGTCGAGTAGTATCGGCTTGAAATTCGAAAGACGTGCATCGCACGACAGGAGATGGGATGCGGCAGCTTTCACTTATCCATGGTAAGAGCACAACTAATCGTGAATTCGAGCGATCCGAAAGCGAACGCAGCTATGAAGCGTCCCAACATCGCATGCGCCCGCTAGGTTCATTCCCAATCGATTCGAAAGTCAGTTGGGATAACATCCAGTCGTCTTACAAAGCCGGAGAGTTCTTTCAGGACCTTTCGGCAGCGGCGATGAGCGAGTTTTATTCAATTGCAGAGATCTTCTCCGTTTCCGAATCGACCGTTCTTTTCCGGGAGGGGCAAGAGCAGTATGACGTCCTATTTTTGCTGGTAGGAACTGTAAGATTGTCGGTCAACTCAACCGACGGAGCGCGTCTCATGCTCGGCATCGCCGGTCCCGGCGAGGTCCTCGGGCTGACTACCGCAGTACTTGGCTGCCGATACGACGTAACGGCAGAAGCAAGGTTGATTTGCGTTGTCGCCGCTGTTGAGCAAAAAGGCTTTCTCGAATTCCTGCGTCATCACCCTGTTGCCAATCGGAACGTGGCACGCGAATTAAGCCTGGATTGCAGGCGAACATTCGGACAACTGCGTACCCTCGGCTTCGATCTGAACGTACCGGCGAAACTTGCCCGCCTTTTCATGAGTTGGTGCATGGAAAGTCTCCATGACGGACGTAGTGCAAAGATTCATTGCTCGTTCACACACGAAGAGATTGGGGATGACAACTGTAAAGCAAAAGGAAGCTCTTGGAGAGCTCCTGACGGCAAACCTGTCTAGGGTGATCGATTTCCTCAAATTCGCGGAAGCGAAAAACGCAGCACTTCTGACATTCTCTTCGGCTTGGATAGTTGCTTCCATCAATTTGCTGTCGA
>Ga0209004_1000143_pt1 | contig 18747 bp, 13 predicted proteins | sample TexAe_RefH0_M1_FD_187948 | JGI IMG/M metagenome (GOLD analysis project Ga0209004, IMG submission 187948) | Forest soil microbial communities from Davy Crockett National Forest, Groveton, Texas, USA - Texas A ecozone_RefH0_M1 (SPAdes) (version 2) | ecosystem: Environmental > Terrestrial > Soil >... | reverse complement strand
GCTCTTCTTCCTCTATACAGCCGTATGTGGCAGCCTCTCGCTTTTCGCTTCCCTGTGGGACAAAAGTGGGCGCGTACAACACCGCATCGCGCGAATATGGGCTCGCGGCGGAGTGAAAATCTCCGGTGCCCGCCTTGTCGTGCGCGGCGCTGAGAATCTCCGCAAGCATCCCGTCGCAATCTACGCCGCCAACCACACGTCGTACATGGACACGCCGGTCATCTTCTCCACGTTGCCGTTTCAGTTCCGCATCCTCGCCAAGAAAGAGCTATGGACGATGCCCTTTATCGGATGGCACCTGAACCGCTCTGGTCAGATTCCGGTCGACAGCGTCAGCGCCAGCTCCACCGTCTCCAGCCTCGGCGCCGCCGTTCGCGCCCTTCGCGCGGGCATGCCGCTCTTTGTATTCCCTGAGGGCGCTCGCACCCCCGACGGCACCACACAGACTTTTCTTGCCGGAGCCGCCTTCCTCGCCATCCGCGCCCAGGTGCCCCTAGTCCCGATCGCACTCACCGGCGTTTACGATCTGCTCCCGATGCACACGCGCCATTTTTATCCCGGCGAAATCACGCTCACGGTCGGTGAACCCATCTCCACAACAGGCATGACGCTGCGCCAGGTAGAGGAGCTGAATAACCGATTGCGCGAAACAATCGAACAGATGCGAATGCAGTCTGCACCGTCCCCATCTCGGCACTCCTCCTCTGTTTCCTGATCTGCTTATCAATCCTCATGACCCGAGTCAAGGTGCCCTCGCCAGACTTCCCTGGAAACTGTTATTAGGGTTGCGTCGCCACTCCGCCGCACACAACCGCACCTTCGCCGCTCGGGCCATTCCCCTGCTGCGTTGTGTTCATGCAATTGCTGCGCGCAAGAATGCTGGCCGCGGTGACGGCGAGAATGTTGTGGCCGTGCGTCGTAGGGTGTAGATCATCCCAGAAGAGATAGGTGTCGGGATCGACCGCCATACCCTGCGAGCTTGCGGTCGCGTTTGCCAGCGAGTAGTTCGCCGGGGCGGCAACGACGCTGTTGAGCAACCCAAAAACATCGAGCTGCGCGATGTGCAGGTGCCTCGTTGTATTGAGTTCCAAAATAACCGAGATCCCGCCGCCAAGCACCTCGTTGTAGAGGGCGCTGGCCTCGGTGGCCGGAATTGACGTGGTGGGAGAGCCGTTGAGCCGCGGAACTAATCCCAGCGGAGGCAGGTTCGGCACGATGAACTGCGTCGCTCCCGCATCGATTAGCCGCTGAATGTTCACGGTCTGATTGAGGCCGGCTTGGATAACGTCATCCTCAGAGGTGGCATAGAGCAGATCAATCGCACCACCCCAGACAACAAACAAAGTCTTTGGCGTGATCTTCGGTTTGGTTGCCAAGTAGTCTGTGATCTGCTGGCCGATGTTGTTGACGTTGACTGAAAGCGCATCCCCTGTCCCGAAGGTGAAGAGGCCTGTGCCAGGGCCGGTCGTAGCGAAGCCATACGCGTAGTCAGTGCCGCCGTCGAGCGAGTCCTTCACCTCTGGCTTCGAGGGCATTGACTCCGCCAACTGTTCGATCCACACGCCCGAGTAGTGCTCTGCTGGGGGCAAGGTATCGTACCCATCGGTGAAGCGGCCATCGGTGTAGTCGGCGGCTGGACCCGGAATCCGGACGCCATATTTGTCATACGTGAGATGGGCGACATTCCCAGTGTCCGAGAGCGAATCGCCAAAGATGACAATGGAGGTAAATTCCGGAGTGTGGATCGAGTCCTGCGCACCCGCCGCAATGGGCGCGATGATCAGCATCAGCGCTGATAGAAAACAAATGCCGAAAAGTCGAAAATGCGCGGAAGCTTTGTTGGTGCGTTCGTCGAATCGGATCGCTTGCATGGGGATTCCTTTCCATAGTGAAGAGTTGATAGCGCGGCCCATACGGAATCATGGCGGCAATGCAACCGTACCGATCTCAATTTTCTATAGAAATAAATTGACGAAACTTATGAGGCGAAAATCCAAGAATGCTGAAGTGTACTCCTGGGAACGTCTCTCGTCTACGCTCGTTCTGTATTCATCAGAATTGCGCGTGGCGATTACGCAGGATCAAAATCGATGAAGAGCGCACCTACTGGATGGGGGTGAGTCAGACTGCCGACAGCGACAACGAAGGCCATGCATTCACTACACAGTTACCGCGTCCTCCGCAATCACAGCCGAGTTTCTGTCCGATCCTCAGCAGCCTGGTCCTTAGTTCCGTCTCTTCTGCGAATTGAAGGGCACAGTCATGTCCGGCAAGTTCCAAATGCGCATTCCCGGCCTGCAGGACTGGCACTCTTACCTTGACTGGACAGGATCGAAGAAACAAGAAATGGTGAGTCTAAGATGCACAATACCCCAACGACAGGCCTTCGCCGTTGGGGTATTGGAGACTCGGGATGGAGGCCGCTCAGGCCGTGACTTTCTTCAAACTTGCTTCGTTCAGGTTCTCGATAGACTCACGATCCAGCTTCAGCTTCGCCGCCTCCGCCAGATCGTTCAGCTGTTTGTCGTTGGTCGCGCTCGCAATCGGCGCCGTAATCCCTGGCTGTGCAATCAGCCAAGCCAGCGCCACGCGCGCGGGAGTTGATCCGGTTGCTTGCGCAACTTCATCGAGCGCTGCCACTACGCCGAATCCCCAGTCGTTGAGATACTTCTGCACCATCGCGCCGCGTGCCGCCTTCTCCGTATCCTGCTGGCTGCGGTACTTGCCACTCAGAAAGCCGGCCGCCAGCGAGAAGTACGGAATCACGCCGAGCTGATACTTCTGCACCACGGGCAGCAACTCTGTTTCGAACGGTTCGCGCTCGACAAGGTTGTAATGCGGCTGCAGCGAAACATAGCTCGCGAGGCCGTTCTTGCGGCTTGTTTCCAGCGCCTCGGCCAGCCGCGCTCCACTGTAGTTCGAAGCGCCGATGTAGCGCACTTTCCCGGCTTTCACCAGATCGTCGAAAGCGCCGAGTGTCTCGGCGAGTGGCGTTTCCTCATCGTCCTTGTGCGCCTGGTAGAGGTCGATGTGGTCTGTCCGCAAGCGCCGCAGCGATGCCTCAACCGCTTGCCGGATGTATTCGGGTTTCAATCCCTTCCGGGCTTCACCCAAATCCATCCCGACTTTGGTTGCCAGGAACACATCCTTGCGCCGGCCGCTCTTCGCAAACCATTTGCCGATGATCGTTTCCGACTCGCCGCCCGTGTGACCCGGTGCCCAGCGCGAATACACATCCGCCGTATCGATGAAGTTCAATCCAAAATCGAGCGCTGCATCGAACTGCCGGAACGCATCCGCCTCCGCCAGTGTCCATCCATACACATTGCCGCCCAGGCTGATCACCGGTACTTCAGGCCCGCCTGCTCCAAGTTGCCGCTTTTCCATCTGCAATCTCCTCATGACCTCAGATGCGGCAGGGTCGGGTGGCGGCGCAAGAACTGCAATACTTCCAGCGACTTTAATATTGCAACAACCCTTGAGTCCGCTCCACTGCATCCAAGCACGCATGAAGATACTCGCCCTCGCTCCGTTGGTCTTCATCGCTCTCACCGCCTGTACACCCCACGACCGCAGCCCTGACGAGATCCGCGAGCAGACCGCCCGCGCCACGTCGACTGCTGCTCGCGATGCCAAAGCCGTTACTCAAGGAGTGGCCGAAGGCCTCAAACAGCAGCGCACCATCAACGTCAATCGCGCCTCGGCCGACGATCTCAAAAGTCTCCCCGGAATCGACGACGACGCAGCCCGTCGCATCGTCGACCACCGTCCTTATAGCGACTCAGAAGACCTGGTGAAACGCCGCGTCATCTCTCGCGCCGAGTACAACCGCATCGCCGGCAAAATCGAAGCACGCTAACAAAGATCGACCTTGCATATCCGAGGGTGCCCCATCCTTGAGCAGCAAGGGTAGGAAAGCACAACTGCAAATTCCAGCACCTTCATTTTGAGCAGAGGTCCCAGGCGACGAGTCTCTGTCGATGGGGTGGAGCCGGAGTCGCAGATTCTGCAGTTGCTTTTTCGCGATCAAACGACGCCGGCGCGCTAAACTCATTCCTGCAATGGACCGAAGACCTTTTACGATTGTTCTAATCCTCGCAACATTTTTCGTATCTGCTCAAAACTCAATAGCGCAGCCCGCCGGATCCCCCTCGCACACTTTCACAGTCGCGAACGGCCAGTTTCAACTCGACGGTCATCCTTATCAGATCCTTTCCGGCGAAATGCATTATCCCCGCGTGCCGCGCGCGTACTGGCGCGACCGTTTCCGCAAGGCACGCGCCATGGGCCTCAACACCATCACCACGTACGTCTTCTGGAATCTCCACGAGCCGCGGCCTGGTGTCTACGACTTCTCCGGCCAGAACGATGTCGCCGAATACATTCGCGAGGCTCAGCAGGAAGGACTCAACGTTATCCTTCGCCCCGGCCCCTACGTCTGCGCCGAGTGGGACCTCGGCGGATACCCGAGCTGGCTTCTCAAAGATCGCTCGCTAAACCTCAGATCCACCGATCCGAAATACATTGCAGCCATGAATGAGTGGTTCACGCGGCTTGCCCGCGAAATTTCACCGCTGCTCCTTCACAACGGCGGGCCCATCTTCGCCATCCAGGTTGAAAACGAGTACGGCTCCTTCGGCAAGGACCACGCCTACATGGAAGCCGTGAAATCTGCGCTGCTTAAATCCGGCCTCGCTGCGCCTGACACGTTGCTCTACACAGCCGACGGCGTTGAGAACGTCCCCAAAGGCTCGCTTCCTGAACTTCCCGCCGTCATCAACTTCGGCACCGGTGACGCTAGAGGGAACTTCGACGCGCTAAAGCATCTCCGTGCTGACGGCCCCTTCATGTCTGGCGAGTACTGGGCCGGCTGGTTCGATCACTGGGGAGAACAACACCACGCCACCAACGCCTCTAGAAACGCCGCCGAATACGAGTGGATGCTTCGCCAGGGCTACTCCGTCAGCATGTATATGTTTCACGGCGGTACCAGCTTCGGCTGGATGAACGGCGCCAACAGCAACGGCACGAACTACGAGCCGGACACCACCAGCTACGACTACGACGCGCCACTCAACGAGAGCGGCCAGCCCACGCCCAAGTACATGGCCTTCCGCGACGCGATCGCCCGCGTTACCGGCCAGGCGCCGCCGGCCATCCCGCATTCAATTCCGGCCAGCACCTACTCGATCGATACCCGCGTCGAATCCGTCTCGCTCTGGCAAAGTCTGCCCAAGCCGATCGAGTCCGGCTGCCTTCTCACCATGGAGGATCTCGATCAGTCCTACGGCTACATTCTCTACCGCACGCAGCTCACAGCAAGTCCTGGCGGTGAACTCGCCATTGACGGCCTTCACGATTATGCGCAGATCTATATCGACCGCAAGCTGGTCGGCACGCTCGATCGTCGCCTCGGGCAATCGCACCTGAAATTGCCCGCGGTCGGCGGCGCTGCAACGCTCGACATCCTCGTTGAGAATTCCGGCCGCGTCAATTTCACAAAGGTGATTCGCACCGAGCGCAAAGGCATCACGGGTTCAGTGACTCTCGCTGGCCGGCAGCTGCAGCACTGGCAGATCTATTCGCTCCCAATGACGAATCTCGCAATACTGCACTTCACTTCCGGCACCTGCGAAGGCCCCTGCTTCTACCGTTTTTCCATGAACGTCCCATCGATGTCGGAGAGTGCCGGCCTTCCCGACACCTTCCTCAACACCCATGCGCTCACGAAAGGCGCCGCATTTCTCAACGACCGCCCGCTCGGCCGCTTTTGGTCTGTCGGCCCGCAATTCACGCTGTACACGCCGGGCCCCTGGCTTCAAGCCGGCTCCAACGAAATCATTCTTTTCGATCTGAAAGGCACCGCTGCGGAATCCCTCACTACGAGCGACCACGCCGACTACGGGCCACCGAAACCCCACTAAGCTGGATTGTTAGACGGGCGACCCTTAATTGCTCTCGCCCCTTCTCCGGATGCGTTGCAGCCGTTTGTATCTACTGCTTGAGGGGTAGCTTCACTTCGAGCGCGCCGGTGCGATCGTTTTGAGGATTGCGCACGACCACGCGAATGTAAGCAGCACCGGGAGGAACCTCCAGTTGCTGAACCGCATGGAACTTGTTATCGACCTTGCCGTCTGGTCGCCGTTCGCTTGTGATCGCGCCTTTGTTCAGAATGTTGTTCAGCAAAGTCCCATCGTTGCTATAAGCGGCAGCGGCAAATTCCAGTTCCTGCGATTTTTGATTCGCGGCAAACGCTCGCAGTTGCGGATCGATCACGTCGTAGTCGATCACGTATTGCTGCAGATTTACGGGCGTCAACGGCTTCGCAGCCGTCTGGCTCTTCTTCCGCGTGCGAAAGTAGGTAGGCGAATCTTCCAGCTGTTTCATCTGTTCTGCGGTTGCCATCCGCGGCTTCCCTGCCGCTGCCATGTGCGCGACAAATAAGAGATCGTGGAATATGGGCGCGCCGTGCTCCACTGTGGCGTACAACGTGTCGGCCTGCTTTGCGGCGAGGAATCGCTGCTGCAGAACCTCCTTGGGATGCGTTGGCTGGGCCTCATCATCCGGCAACGCGTAGTAGACGGTCCGATAAGTCAGCACATAGATTTTGTCCTTGTCTGCCAATGTCACCCGAATGTGCCGCTCTGATCCATCGAAATTTGTATTCAGGGGCGAATAGCTGAGCGTGTAATAGCTCGCGCCGTTTTCCACGGCCTTGTCGAGCAGTTCAGTGACTTTGTTGTTGGAGTAGTACGCATGACCACCGGTCGCCGCCGCAATGGTATCCTCGTGATCGTACTTGGTCACAGCGTCGCCTCCACCCATCCCGTTTTCGGGATCCCCCACGCCGCTCAGGTCCACAGGATAAAGTGCCACCTGGCTGCGCTCCAGCGCTGCGTACGTTTCCTTGATCAACTTGCTTACTAGATAGCTCAGGTCATTAATCTGCATGGTTGAACTGGAAAAGCCTCCGCCGACACCCGTGTCTGAGTTGAGGCCCGACATCGTGGGGCCAACGGGAATGGGGAATTCGCTCGCAATCCAGAACAAGTTCTTTCTACCCGGTATCCCGTCGAGATATTCGGCAATAAACTTCAGGCAGGAAAGCGCGGCGCCGGCATCTTCATATCCGTAGACATTTCCGTCGAGGAACACGTTGGGCATATGCGGCCCGGGCCCCCTGTAGTTGATGGCCGCGTGCAGCAACGCATGATCGCTCGTGAACCCCTGGATGAGGTGCAACCCGGCCATGTTCGCAAACAGTGCAAAGCGGGTTCCCGGCTTGGCATGAACCACAAAATCCAACAACTGCTTGTGTGCGGACATCTGGTCTTCTTTGGGAGTGTTCACCATGTCGTAGTAGAGAACATACAGCGGTCCGCGCTCCGGCACCGTTGGCAGGTCGACAAACGTGTTCGAGGGCAGCGGTGGGATTTTTGGGGGCACGAACGCAGGAGCGTTCCCATCGAAGACGTCAAACGAAAGGACGTGTTGCGGCTTCTTATCCTCCTCCACCACAAAATCATCCTTGGTCAGGCCGCGAATCGGATTGCCGTTCTTGTCCTGCACTACGACGTCCACCGGAACGCGCCGCACAGTCGATCGCAACACGTAATCGCCTGGCGTCTTTTCGGTCGCTGCGCCCGTAGATGCTTGCTTCTGCGCCTGGACATGCATCGGCGCATACCAGGCATTAACAACGCCAACTACCGCGGCTACGACAACCACTGAAAATCGGCCTATGACTCTACTTCGAGCAATTGTCATGACGTCCCCATAAGCCACAGATTTGCTTTGTCGAATCTCCCGGATTCAGCTCTGGATTCTACTCCGGGTCTTCTTCTGCAGCGCAAATCTGGAAGTGGTTTTATCTATCTGACGTAATACTCAAGCAGCGAGGCTGCAAAAATCTTTCTCGCAGAGGTCGCACCGGTTTGCTTTCGACGGACGAGTGTCGCATGTTGGCGAAGACCATTTGCAAAGGAGTTTATGGCTGCAGCAGCTGGTCGCTCGCTTCTTCTCAGTTCCCCCCAGGTGCGCTCACGGCTTGACCCCTGCGAGAGGAATCTCTACCGTTCCCACCTTTGCGCCGCCCTCGTCGAACACACCGGTGCGCACCCAGTACTGCCCTGACGCAGCGTCGAATTTCGCTATCATCTTCAACCCGCTGGTCTTCATCTCGGCATATACTTCCAGCTCCAGTGTTATAGCCGCACGGCGCGCCTGCTGACTCACGATCTGTCAGTAGCGGTCATACACCGTGAGCCCAGCCACCAGCGTGTCGCTGCGCGTCCCATCCGGGTTTGCATTCATCTTCAAGTCATCCACGTTCAGCGTGAACTCTGCATCGTAGCTGCTCGACTTCGCTCCTGCAGCTGCTTCGGTCGCAGGCTTGATGGCGACTCGGTAGCCGATCTGCTTGCTCTTCGGCATTCCCAGCGCAATGAACGGCGTCGGTCACCGGCACATCCTCCAGCACCGCGCAGCTGTTCACGCGCAGAGTGGTATCGGCGTTGCCGGTCGGGGCCGTTCCGCTCGCCTTCCCGAACCTGCCCTGAGCACATCCCACCAGGATCAATCCCATCGCAACGCAGATAGCCCGATTCATTCCCACTTCTCCTTCAAAACCGGCCAGGAATACCGCCAATCATGCGCTCCTCGGAGCAATAGTCAGCGGCAATGATTCCGCCTGGTTTCAAGGCGTCAAGACCAGCGCTTAAATCTACTGGAAAAGAAATCAAGGGCGAATGCAGAAATTTGACCAGTTACTCAATGCTCGGTTAAGAATATGTAAATAACTGATAATAAACAAGATACATATATATTCTTTCAGAATCACACGTTTGAGTACGTAGCCGCGAGCCCTAATCCTTGAATCTCGCATACACTGGAAAACGTCCATGACTATCCGCATTGCAATTCCCGAACCTACAACCAGCGATGCCGCCTATAATGCTCGCTCCCTTCCCACTTATGTCGCGGCGCTCCAGTCTACCGGAGCTATGCCGGTGATTATTCCCCTGCACGAGCGACAGGACCGCGTCGCGCGTTTGCTGGCTGGGACCCAAGGTGTTCTTCTGCCCGGCAGCGGCTTTGATGTGGATCCTGAACGATATGGCGACGTGCGGATCGCCGCCTGTGGGCCGGCCGACCCAGGCCGCACCGCTGTCGACGAACTGCTGTTGCAGGACGCTTTCAATCTTCACAAGCCGATCTTGGCAATCTGCCAGGGTATCCAATCGCTGAATGTCTGGCTTAACGGCACCCTCATTCAGGACCTTGAAACTGTCTTGAAAACGGCGGTCAATCACGCCCCGGGCCGGGAAATCGTAAACGCCCATCCCATCCGCATCGTACCCGGCTCGCGCCTGGCTGCGATTGCGGGAAATGTCGCGGACGAGGAATGCAATTCTAGTCATCACCAGGCCATCAGCCGGGTAGGCGACAATCTTCGCGTTACCGCAGTCTGCACAACCGACGGAGTCATCGAGGCCGTTGAGCTCGATTCCCCGGATCACTTTGTGGTTGGGGTGCAGTGGCATCCTGAGCGCACTTACACCAGCAGTTCTCTCTCTCGCGCCCTCTTCACGGCATTCATTCACACCGCCGAGGCCTGGCGTCCGCGACCCGTGGAGACTTCGGTAGCCACGGCATGATGCATCCCGACGGCACGATTCGTTCGAAAAATGTCGAGCCGGAGACGGGCAATCTCACCAGTCTGCTCTCGGCTACGAGCTTGGGGCCTCTCTCTCCGGAGATTGCGGCAAAGTTTGACGAGTATCTTGCCCTGATTCTGCGCTGGAATGCGCGCATGAATCTGACGGCGATCCGCGAGCCAAGAGAGATCCTCAGCCGTCACTTCGTCGAATCCATCGCCTGCGCCCAGAGTTTGCCGGACGGCATCGGTTCTTTACTGGACTTTGGAACCGGCGCGGGCTTCCCTGGAATCCCTATTGCGCTTTGCCATCCAGAGATCCTGGTAACCCTGGCCGAGTCACAGGGCAAAAAGGCAGCGTTCCTGCGGGAAGCTGTCCGGGTCCTGGGACTGAATTCCAGCGTTTTCGGCCAGCGGGCCGAGAGTCTGGCGCAGCAGTTTGACTGCGTGACTCTGCGCGCGGTGGACCAGATGGAGCGAGCCGTTGCTGCGGCAGCCGGTCTTCTTCGCCCGACGGGATGGCTTGCAGTCATGACGACGATGGCGGAATTGCCGGTTATCCAGGAAGCGGCAGGCAGCCAATTCAACTGGTCGGAGCCGATTTCTTTGCCAGGCTCAGATCAGAGAGTTCTAGCTGTTTCGTCCAGAGTGGCCAATGCCGCCTAATTGCCATAGGTATTTCAGGTGCGATTTTGCGGGGTCTGCTTTACCTGATGTTCCACGTGGAACGTAAAAGCTACAGGGTCTCAAGCCCCATAGTGTTCCACGTGGAACATTCTCCTTCTCGAATGCCGCCAAAGCCGATTGTTCCACGTGGAACATTCTCTCGATCGATGCGCCCAATTGTTACATCGAGGCATCTCGCGGGCCAGAGTTTTCCACTGGGTTGCCTTCCGGGAGGCTCATTTTCTCGTGAACTTGCTGGAGGACGGAAGTGTATGAGAATGACGCATTTGCAAGTCTCTCGCGGGAATCGGTTTTGAAGCTTTCCACAACATGTACGGGTTCTCCACAGATTCCTTTCCGCACATCATCACTCCCTTCCTTTAACCTGAAATGCCATGGGAAAGATTCTAGGTGTTGTGAACCAAAAAGGTGGTGTGGGCAAAACAACCACCGCCATCAATCTTTCCGCCTGCCTTGCCTTGGAGGGCCTCAAAGTCCTCCTCGTCGACTGCGATCCGCAGGCAAATGCCTCCTCGGGACTCGGCGTTGCACGCGACGACAACCGCCACTCGATCTACGACGTGATTGTCGGCGACTCCAAGGCTGAACAGGTCATTCTGCCCACCGGCGTCGATAACCTTTGGATTCTGCCGGGATCGAAGAACCTTACGGGCGCAAATATTGAGCTCACCAACGTCGAAGACCGGGCAGTTCGCCTCCGCGAAGCCCTCGCCCCGGTCAAAGACCAATACGACCTGGTCATCCTTGACTGCCCGCCAGCCCTCGATCTACTGACCCTCAACGTTCTGGTCGCTTCTAATTCGCTCATTGTGCCCATGCAGGCTGAGTATTTCGCCCTCGAAGGCATTACCGAGCTGGTTTCCACTCTTGAACGCGTACGGGCTGCCTTTAATCACGAAGTGGAGATCGAGGGCGTCCTGCTCACCATGTACGACGACCGCACCAACCTGGCACAGCAGGTTCGCGAGACTCTCCGCGAACACTTCCAGGATCGGCTCTTCATTACCGTTATTCCGCGTAATATTCGTCTCGCTGAAGCGCCCAGCCACGGCAAACCGGTGGCGCTCTATGACTCCCGGTCCCGCGGAACCGAGGCCTACTATGAGCTTGCCGGCGAGTATCTGGCCCGCAATCGCATCGAAAGCCCCAAAAGCATCGAGCGCAAGGTCGCTGCGAATTCCAGGCCCAAGGCCGAGGTTCGTTTCTGGCCATACTCCTGAGCGCGCCTCCAACCAGGCTGCGCCATTTTCTAGATCTTTCGAGAAATTCACCGGCAAATCAGCCGGTTTGAGGACTTGATGATGAGCATCGCCACCACCGATAACAAACGTCGCGCCCTCGGCAAAGGCCTCGACTCCTTGCTGCCCCGGGTTCCTAGTCAGGCAGCTCCCACTCCAATCCACGTGCCGGCTCCCATCGAAACCGAGGGCGGCAAGCCGCGCGAGATCCCGGTCGAAGACATAGACCGCAATCCGTTTCAGACGCGTTCCCATGTCGATGAGAGCGAACTGGCCGAGCTTGCGGCTTCCATCACCTCCAACGGTGTCGTGCAGCCCATCCTTGTCCGGCCGCTCGCCAGTGGTCGCTTTCAGCTCATCGCAGGAGAACGACGCTGGCGTGCTTCGCAGCTGGCCGGCAAGAAAACGATCCCCGCCATATTGCGCCAGGTCTCCGACGAGCAAGCGCTCGAGATCACCATCGTCGAAAACCTGCAGCGCGCCGATCTCAACGCAATGGAGCAGGCGCGCGCCTTCGAGCGGCTCTCCCGCGAGTTCCACATGACGCAGGAGCAGATTGCCACCCGCACCGGCAAAGACCGCGTCTCGGTTTCGAATTACATGCGTCTGCTTAGCATGCCCGAAAGCGTACAGAGGCTCGTCGAAACCAGCCTCCTCACCTTTGGTCACGCTAAGGCATTGTTAGGATTGAAGTTACATCCCGACTTTGAAAAGACGGCGCAGCGGGCCGCGAACCTTTCGCTTTCTGTTCGCCAGACCGAACACCTCGTTCAGGGCATTCTTTTTCCGGAGAAGGCTAAAAAAGAGCCCAAGCCCGAGCCCCAGGTTGACCCAAATGTGAAGGAAGTCGAGGAGCAACTGCAGCGTGCGCTCGGCCTCAAGGTCCACATCGAGGACAAAAACGGCCGCGGCCGCGTCATCATCGAGTACGCAGACATCACCGACTTCGATGGTCTGCTGGAGCAGTTAGCAGCAAGCTAACAAGACTCACTGCATTCACTCTTGAATAGCTGCGGAGTCAGACGCGTTCTGGTCACGTGCCATGCATTCATCAAGGTGCAAGAGCACCTTCGGCCATGCGTCCTCGTGACGTGCCCGTACGCTCCTGCTTGCGGGGAATCAAAACATGCAACCATATTGTTGCATATCGATACGCAACCGATCTTTCACTTCGCGCGCCTCAGGGGTTTGTTTCCACGGGAGTGACATCGGTGCCCCCGCGTCGAAATTGGTAGCGCAGCAGCCACGTGCTTGGCGCTGCTTTTCCATTGGATTGCGGCGGTTTGAACTTCCAATTGCGCGCCGACTCCATTGCCAGCCGTGCGAAATATTCGCTGGGTCCGTGCGATGCAAATTCAGCATTTGAAACCGTGCCCATGGAGTCGACGCTGACGCGCACGGCAACGCTGATTTTGCCCTGAATGGTATTGCTCGCGTTGCGCGGAACATCCGGCACAACGCGATTGAGTACGTCGCCTTTCGCTGTTGCCATGGATGAGGGCGGCGTCGCCGTCGCCGTCGAATCGCTCTCCGCGGGCGGTGCCTGCTGGGTCGTTTCCGTTTGCAAGGGAGCCGTGTACGTTTGGTGGTTGCGGAGCGCGAACCCGATGATGATGACTACCAGCAGAACAAAGCCCACGATCAGTGGAACCAGCGGGATCCTCGCCGGCACAGTCTTCGCGGCGATCCTGGGTGCAAAATCCTTCTCCTGGGCATGCTGAATCTGCGGCGGAGGCGGCTTGAGCCTGCCTTCGAGCAGCCTCCGTATTTCGCTCAGTGTGCATCGCTTCGCCGGATCGACGCGCAGACACGCAATCGCAATCTCGGCAAATGGCTTTGGCAGGGACGCCGGCAGCACGGGCTCCGCCTTGCTGGCCGCATCCCAAACCGGCAATTGCTGGGTCAGAGCTTCGACGATGGTCACGCCCAGCGACCAGATATCCGCCGTCGGCGCCATTGCTTCCGTTGCCGTCTCAGGCGCGTTGTGTACGTCGCTGCTCTTGAGCTCGAGCGCAGGTTCGCCCACGGCGATCAGACCATCTGCCGACAACTTCACTTCGTTTTCGACGACCAGAACGTTCGATGGCTTGACGTGCCCATGCACGTAGCCCCTGGCATGCAGATATGAGAGCGCATCGAGAACCGGACCCAGCATCTCCCGCTCTTCATCCGCCGTCAGCGGCCGCTCAGGAATAATCTGCGACAACACTTCCTCGGCAAACTCGGTGACCATGTAGACGAGTGGGGCTCCGTCGACCTGCGCGCGGCCAAAGTGCAGAATCCGCACAAGCTGGACGTGCGACAAATCCGACATGGCTTCCCATGTGGAGAGGCGGTCTTCAGCCTGTGCCGGGGCGGAGAACAGCTTGAGGGTGGCCTTCTGCGATCCGGGGCCATCAAGTTCGGTGAGGAAGGTGCCGCAGGTGACGGATCCGCCCAGCCATTCGAGGAGCGAGAATCTCCCGTCGATGACCTGGCCAACCCAATCGCCGCGAATCGAAACTGCATTCATGGCGTAACCAGTGTAGACGAGGGAGCGGTGGGCAATTCAAACAAGAACCGGGCAGGTCTCAAGTTAGAGAACGCGGAAAGAATCGAGAAATCCGCTTCGCGAAACACGGCGCAGTGTAGCAATGATCGCGATCAGCTTCTTTCCTTCAGCCAATTCTCGCCGAGGCGTTCGATGAGTTCTTTGCGCATCTTCGCGTACTTGGGGCTTCTTTTGCCGTGCAGGGCCAGGATCTGGGTGCGTTCCAGCATTGAGGGAAGTTCTTCATCGAGGTTTGCGCAGCGATCGAGATAGCGATGGACGAGCCAAGGCTCCTTAATAAAGGTTGCGGCGAGTTCGGGCCAATCCGACAGCAAGCCCAGTTTGTGATCCCAGAGCAGGTAACCTGCCAGGGCGCCGAGAGCTGTGCGAGGGTGTTCCGGATCGATGGGAAAGGTCCAATCTCGGCTCCAGGTCATTACGTCCTGGGCACGCATCGGCCTGGAGATTCCATATCCCTGGCCGTGATCCGCGCCGAGAATGGCGGCCGCTTCGATCAATCCGATATCCTCAAGGCCCTCGACCGTTACCGGGGCGCCAAAGCCCTGTGCCAGCAGCGTGAGGTGGTAGATGAACTCGAGTGCGCGAACGGGTCGCTTCAGGGTGCCGCGCACCAATCCCTGATCGATTTTCACGCGATCGCAGGGAACGCGGTCCATGCGCAGCAGGGAGCTATGGCCTGAGCCCAGGTCGTCCTGCGCGATGCGGATGCCAGCCTGCTGGAATTCGGCAATGCGCGCGTCACGCCGGGCGACGTCGAGCGACTCCTTGCTCTCCAGCATTTCCAAGGTCAATACATTGGGGGGCAATTTCCAACGGGCCAAGGTTTCAAAGACGCTGTCTCTGTAAGCATCCTGGGTGAGACCATCGGGCGGAAGGTTGAGCCCAACGGACAAATCCTGTTCGGAGTCCTTGTCTCGCCACGAGCGCATTTGGCGGCAGACCTGGTCGAGACCCAGCTGAAACAGGCGCAGCAAACCGGCATTGCCAAATGCGGGCAGGAACGCCGCGGGCGAAATCAGCTGCCCGTCTTCGCCCTTCAATCGTGCCAGGGCTTCCAGGCTGTCCAGTTTCCGGGTGCGCAGATCAACGATGGGTTGATAGAGCATCTCCACCGCGCCGTCGTCGAGATACTGCCGGTAGTTCCGGCTCAAATCTACAGAGACGACGGTCGTGTGTTCGAGATGTACGATGGCCTGGCTCATCGACTGCTGAATATGCCGCAGCATGGTTTCTCGCGTTACGGCGCTGAAAAACCCGGGCCAGCTGCTGTAAAGATTCAGGATTGCAAACGATTGCCCCGACTCATCCAGAAGCGGGACCGCAGCGGAAGAACGGAATCCACGTCGCAGCGCTTCAACACTCCAGGCATGCATCGCGACGTTTCCCTGAAAGGAGTCGTTGACCTGGATTTGTCCGGAGCGCCAGGCGCGTCCTGCCGGCCCGTTCCCGGCTGCAGAAGCTTGCTTTGTCTCGAACAAAGGCACGCGCTGCGATCGCAAAGCTTCTGCATAGAGCGGACCCTCCTTCCCGCCTTCGGCCTCGATTTGCATCACACCATGGGCGTCAGGCCGCGAGAACAGGCAGGCCGCGATGCCTTCGAAGTCCCCCAGCGCCTGCAAGGTGGAACGCAACATGTCGGCAAGATTGCCCGCCTTCTGGATTGCCTCATCCAAACTCGCGGACACCGAAGCGATCTCGTCATCAAAGCGGGCGTGGCTGGCGATCTGCGCCTCGACATCGAGCTGAACGCGCTGATTCAGCGCCATTCTGAGCCGGCTCCTTTGATCGGAAGTCAGGACAGTGGTGCTCAGGATTTCATCGATTTTGGCGTGATAAAGGTGGTAGGTTTCCATCATCATCGGAAGGCTGACGCCGACCATTTCATGGATCCACCCAACCTTCAACGCTCTCGCATATTGCGACTGCGGAGTGATGTCCGGAGAGAGCAACATTTCCAGATGCTGCTCCTGTTTCAATTTGAGGTGATCCAATTCGTTCGGGCTCAATCGAGCCAGAATCGTCGAGCTATGGGTTCGATCGCTCAGGCGTTTATAGAAGGAGTCGGCGAATTCGGAAAGATAATCGCGGATGCGCGGTTCATTTTCGAGAAGGTGACGGAGAATCAGATCGACGTCTTCGCCGTAGGAGGAAGCAAAGTCGGCGAAGTAAGAAGCAGCAGGAGTCGCGTCTTTCCCGGGGCGCTCATTCATCGCGATTCTCCAGATCTCAGTATGGCTCGCGCATCAGCGCGGAGCATCAATAACATCGGGAATTCCCTGATGCGGCTCAGTTAAGGTCACTATAACTGGCCCATGGCCATCGTGCGCGACCTTTTCGCAAGTCTTCCGGAATGATCGACGGGGGGCACGGTTCAAGTTCTCTGACGGGGTGTCTGCTGCGCGGGCGCGATCCGTCGTGTGGGCCGGGGGGCCTGGCGTGTTCGTAGTGCAGTAGCGATCTCGGAGTCGATGTAAGCCGAACCCCCGCGATTGAGTGCTCTTTCATTGAGAAAGAGCCACCCAAAACTGCGCCTAAAGTCAAGGTCCACTCCGAAACTGCCTTAGTTGTGGGGGTTGTAGCCCATTCCCGACAGCACGCCGCGCATGTAGGCGAAACTCTCGGTCACCCCCGGCATGGGGTCGTCGCCGTGCACCTCGTATTCCAGATCGACCCAACCTGGGTACTTGATCTGGATCAGCGCTTCGAAGATCTGGCGGATAGGCATCCTGCCTTCGCCGACCGCGACTTGGCTCTCCTTCGAGGTAAAGCTGGTCAGGTCCTTCATATGCATGTTGAAGAGGCGTGGTCCTGCAGCTTTGATCGCCTCGATGACATCCGTGCCCGCGCGCACGCAATGGCCCACGTCGATGCAGCAGCCCATGCGCGGGTCCATGTTCTTCACGAATTTCAGCACGTCGAGCGGCGACGGGAAGATCTTGTCTTCCGGCCCGTGGTTGTGGATGGCAATCTTGATGTCGTATTCCTTCACGAACTTCTCCACGCGCGGCAGCGTGGCAGGCGCAGGGTCGCCCGCAACGATCACCTTGACTCCCGCGCGCTTGCAGTACTCAAACTTGGCGCGGATGTCGTCGTCATCGTCCTTCTGGAAGTAGATCGCGCCCGCCGCATGCAGGTGGATGCCATTGGCCTCGTAGTCCGCGACAGCCTGCGCCTCGGCCGTTGGGTCCATCGGCAGGTGGTCTTTTGCATCCTTGGGATTGAGGCCGGTGATATTGAGCTGCTTCATCCACGTGATCATCTGCGCGCGAGGGAAGTTGCGAAACGTGTAGCTGGCAAGACCGAGCCGGACAGGCGATGGAGCGCCTCCGGCCTCAACGAGTTGCGCAAAGCCACGACCGGCAGGAAGCGTCGAAGCTGCAGCAAGCAGGGCGGAAGAGCGGACAAACGTGCGGCGCGAAAGGTTCATATGCGCGGCTCCCATCCTTTCTCGTATTCGCGATTCCAGAACTTCATGGCTTCCGCATCGTTCTTGATCTTGCCGTCAGCCGGATCCAGGTCGAGTTCGCGGCGCACGAACCAGGCGATATTCGAAAGCTGCAGCATGGTCACGGCCACGTTTCCGACAGATACCGGCGCATTCAGCTTCTCGCCCTTGCGGATGCCGGCGATGAAGTTGGCGAAGTGCGCGTCGGTCATCGAATCCGCGCCGACAAGGTCAGCCGTAGAGGTCTGTTTGCCAACCTTGAATTCGTCAGTCTTCTTGCCATTCAGGTTGTAGATCTCATAGCCATCGCGATCGACCAGTACCGTGCCGGTGGTGCCCTCGATAATCGAGCCGCGGCCGCGGTTGTAGTAGCGCATCCCCTGGCAGCACGTGCTCTCCCAGGAGAGCAACTTGTCGTCGTATTCGAAGCTGGTCACCAGCGTGTCGTAAAACTGCCAGTCGTCCTTGAAGGCGTAGCGCCCGCCGGATGCCGTCACGCGGTTGGGAAAATCAACGCCCAAAGCCCAGCGGCAGACGTCCACCTCGTGCGTGCCGTTGTTCAGTGTTTCGCCGGTGCCCCAGATGCGGAACCAGTGCCAGTTGTATGGCTGCACGTTGTCCTTGTAAGGCTGGCGCGGTGCGGGGCCCTGCCATAGATCCCAGTCGAGCGTTGCCGGAATGGGGGCAGGCTTGCCTACGCCAATCGACTTGCGCGTGTTGTTGTACCAGCACTTCGCATAATAGGCGCGTCCGATAAGGCCGGAGTGAATCTTGTTGACGATCTCGATGGTGTGCGGTGACGACCGCTGCTGCGTGCCCATCTGCACCAGCTTGCCGTACTTCTTCTGCGCCTCCACCAGCAGCGCGCCTTCGGCGGGATTGTGCCCGCAAGGCTTTTCGACGTAGACATGCTTTCCGGCCTGGAGTCCCAGGATCGCCATCGGCGCGTGCCAGTGATCCGGCGTGGCAATAGTGATCGCATCGATATCCTTGCGCTCGAGAATCTTGCGAAAGTCCTTTTCCGTCGCGGGATCGTAGCCCATCATTTTGCTGGTGGCGCCTGCAAACTTGGCCAGGATGTTGCTCTCGACGTCGCAGACGTAGGAAATATGAGCGGCATCCTGGTTGGCCTTGAGCGAAGAAAGATGCGCGTAAGCGCGGCCGTTCAAGC
>Ga0209004_1000142_pt1 | contig 18815 bp, 14 predicted proteins | sample TexAe_RefH0_M1_FD_187948 | JGI IMG/M metagenome (GOLD analysis project Ga0209004, IMG submission 187948) | Forest soil microbial communities from Davy Crockett National Forest, Groveton, Texas, USA - Texas A ecozone_RefH0_M1 (SPAdes) (version 2) | ecosystem: Environmental > Terrestrial > Soil >... | reverse complement strand
TATCCAGATCGACACCACGACAGGCACGGTCAAGCTGCGCGCAAGCTTCGATAATTCGAAAGATCAACTCTTCCCGAACCAGTTCGTCAATACGCGGCTGCTGGTCACAACCCTTCACGACCAGGTGCTGATCCCATCCTCCGCCATCCAGCACAACGGAGATACAGCCTTCGTTTATCTGCTTCAGGGTGGCAAAGCGATGGCCCGTGCGATCAAGCCCGGTGTGTCCGACAAGGGGCAAACTGCCGTCGAGGGAATCCAGCCGGGAGATGTAATCGCCAACAGCAGTTTCGAGAAGTTGCAAAACGGGACTTCAGTCACCATTTCCAATATCGCTCTTCCTGTCGGCAACTCTGACTCGAATGGGGAAGTCGCCCCATGAGCCCATCGCGCACCTTCATCCAACGGCCGGTGATGACGGCCCTTTTGATGGTAGCCATTTTGCTCGTTGGCATTGTGGCGTACACCCAGCTGCCTGTGTCAGCGCTTCCGGAGGTCGACTATCCGACAATCCAAGTGCTGACGACGTATCCAGGCGCGAGCCCCGACATCACGGCTACTACGATCACTGCGCCGCTGGAACGCCAGCTCGGCGAAATGCAGGGACTTAACCAGGTTACGTCAACCAGTTCAGGCGGCGTCTCGGTGATCGTCCTGCAGTTCGCACTTTCGCTCAATATCGACGTGGCGGAAGAAGAGGTTCAATCGGCAATCAATGCCGCGCAAACTTACCTGCCTTCGGACCTGCCGAGTCCACCCATTTACAGCAAATCGAATCCGGCTGACGCACCTGTACTCACGTTGGCGATTACGTCCGATTCCATGCCGCTCTCGCAGGTCGAGGATATCGTCGATACTCGCCTTGCTCCGAAGATTTCGCAGTTGAGTGGCGTCGGCCTGGTTAGTATCAGCGGTGGCCAGAAGCCTGCTGTTCGTGTTCAGATCAACCCCTCGGCGCTTGCTTCCTACGGCGTCAACATGGAGGACGTGCGCACGGCTCTGACGCAGGCCAGCGTCAACTCCGCGAAAGGCAACTTCGACGGGCCCGAGCAGGATTACCAGATCGACGCGAACGACCAGATCACCGATGCGAATGGTTACAAGAACGTAGTGATCGCATATCGCAATAGTGCACCTGTGTTCGTGAAAAACGTTGCGAATGTCGTCAACGATGTCGAAAACATCCGGCAGGCGGCCTGGATGAGCAAGACCCCCGCTGTAATCCTGAATATCCAGCGGCAGCCTGGCGCGAACACAATCAAGGTCGTGGACAGCATCGAGCAGATTCTTCCTCAGCTCAAGGGGAATCTTCCCGCCGGCATGAAGATCACGACGTTGACCGACCTCACCACGAGCATTCACGCTTCGGTTCGCGACGTAGAGTTCGAACTGATGCTCACAATCGCCCTTGTGGTGATGGTTATCTTTCTCTTCCTGCGGAGCCTCTCAGCAACGATCATCCCCAGCGTCGCTGTTCCGCTATCGTTGGTGGGCACATTCGGCGTAATGTATCTGCTCGGCTATAGCCTGGACAACTTGTCGCTCATGGCCCTGACAATCTCGACCGGCTTCGTGGTGGACGACGCGATCGTGATGATCGAGAACATCTCGCGCTATCTCGAAGAAGGCATGTCGCCAATGGAGGCTGCGCTGAAGGGAGCCAGCCAGATCGGATTCACGATTGTCTCTCTGACGGTCTCACTGATTGCGGTGCTCATTCCGCTCCTCTTCATGGGCGACGTGGTCGGCAGACTGTTTCGCGAGTTTGCCGTCACACTTGCCGTGACCATCGTTATCTCAGCCGTCGTCTCACTGACGCTGACTCCGATGATGTGCTCCCGCATCCTCCGTCATACTCCCGAGGCTGACCAGGGGCGCTTCTATCGGGCATCGGAGCGCATGTTTGAGCGCATGATCGCGTTCTATGGGCGCACGCTGCAAGTTGTCCTGCGCTATCGCGCGATCACACTGCTTGTTGCCGTCGGGACGTTGGCTCTGACTGTCTTTCTCTACATCATTATTCCCAAAGGTTTCTTCCCGGTTCAGGACACGGGCGTCATTCAGGGTATCTCGCAGGCGCCTCAGTCGATCTCCTACGAGGCGATGGCCGCAAAGCAGAAACAGATTGCGGACGTCATCCTCAAAGATCCTGCTGTCGAGAGCCTATCGTCCTTTATCGGAGCGGATGGAACCAACACCACTCTCAACAGCGGGCGCATCTCGATCAATCTCAAGCCGCTCGAACAGCGCAATATCAGCGCTTCCGATGTGATCCGGCGGCTGCAGAAGGATCTTGAACAGGTACCAGGCATTCATCTCTATATGCAACCGGTACAGGACATCACGGTCGACGACCGCGTTAGCCGTACGCAATATCAATACACACTCGAAGATGCCAACACAAACGAATTGAATGAGTGGACGGCGAAGTTCGTTGCCGAGCTCAGGAAGCTTCCGGAGTTTGAAGATGTCGCGACCGATCAGCAGAACAATGGCCATGCGCTCTCACTGATGATCGATCGCGTAACCGCGTCGCGGCTGGGCATTGCACCCTCCACGGTCGACAACACCCTCTATGACGCCTATGGGCAACGGCAGATCAACACCCTTTACACGCAGCTGAACCAGTACCATCTCATCCTCGAGACGGCGCCACAATGGCGGCAGCACCCGGACGACCTGTCCTCGCTTTTCGTACAGGCCAATTCGTCGTCCAGCGCGAGCGGTGCCGGAGCCGTGAACTCCTACTCTTCGTCGGCATCAACTTCCGCCGGATCCAATGCGCTGACCACGTCCGTTCGATACACCCCGTCCTCGAGCATCCTGACACCTCCCGTTTCTGCAGTCACACCGGTTTCCAGTGCGGCGGGGACTTCCTCGCAAAATGGAGGCATCGTCGCGGGAACGACGGCAAATTCGACGACATCCTCCGCGGGCGCCAACGCGGTCCCACTGAACGCCTTCGCTCAGGCTGCGCTCACAAAGGAGCCGCTGTCCATCAATCATCAGGGGCAGTTCCCCTCGGTTACGGTGTCGTTCAATCTCGCTCCGCACGCTTCGCTCGGTACGGCGATAGCAGACATCGATAAGATCCAGGCGAAGCTCCATTTTCCAGCCAGCCTTCAGGGTCAGTTCCAGGGAACCGCTGCGGCATTCAAGAACTCTCTATCCAATGAAGTGCTTCTCATCCTCGCGGCTCTGGTGACGGTCTACATCGTTCTGGGCGTACTGTACGAGAGTTTTATCCATCCGATTACGATCCTTTCGACATTGCCTTCCGCCGGTGTGGGCGCATTGCTCTCTCTGATGCTCTTCCGGCAGGATCTCGATGTAGTCGCCATCATTGGCATCATCCTTTTGATCGGCATCGTCAAGAAGAACGGCATCATGATCGTCGACTTTGCGCTGGAGGCCGAGCGCGAACAAGGCAAGAACTCGACAGAGGCAATTTATGAAGCCAGCCTGCTGCGCTTCCGGCCCATCATGATGACCACAATGGCGGCCTTGCTTGGGGGCTTACCCCTTGCTCTGGGAGAGGGTTTTGGCTCCGAGCTACGCCGGCCGCTGGGCATCGCGATGGTCGGAGGTTTGCTGGTCAGCCAGGTCCTCACCCTTTACACGACCCCGGTCATCTACATCTTCTTCGACAGCATCGCGCAGCGGTTCGGGGCGAAGAAGCATCGTCAGATTTCCGGCAGCGCCGATTCGCAACCAACTCCGGAGCAGGCATGAATATTTCTTCACCATTCATCCGTCGTCCGGTCGCCACCACACTGCTCACCATTGCGGTCGCCATTGCCGGCATGGTCGCTTTCAGCGTTCTGCCGGTAGCTCCGCTGCCACAGATCGACTTTCCAACCATCAACGTGGCCGCCAGTCTGCCCGGAGCCAGCGCGCAAATCATGGCGGCATCTGTAGCCACACCGCTAGAGCGGCAGCTTGGACACATTGCCGGCATTACCGAGATGACCTCTTCCAGTTCTCTCGGCAATACGACGATAACGATCCAGTTTGACTTGAGCCGAAACATCGATGGTGCCGCGCGTGATGTCGAGGCGGCTATCAATGCAGCACGCACCTATCTGCCTACGAATCTACCCTCGAATCCCACCTACCGGAAGATCAACCCGTCGGATTCGCCGATTCTTGTTCTTGGTCTGACCTCGAACAAGTACGACGAGGGGAAGCTCTACGATCTCGCCTCTACAGTCCTGCAACAGAAGCTTTCGCAGATCCAGGGCGTTGGACAGGTCGTGATTGGAGGCGGAGCCAATCCTTCCGTGCGTGTGGAAGTGAACCCGACCCAGCTTGAAAGCTATGGTCTTACGCTCGGCAACATCCAGTCGGTTCTCAGTCTCCAGAATTCACATGAGCCGCGGGGTCAGATCGAGAACGATGACGAGACTCTGGATATTATCACGAACGATCAGATCTCTCACGCCGATGAGTACAAGCCCTTGGTCGTCGGCTATCACAACGGAGCGGCGGTCCATCTGTCTGATGTCGCCCAGGTGATCGATTCAACGCAGAACCTGCGTACCGCCGGTTATCTGGATGGGAAGAAGTCTGTCGCCATCATTATCTTCAGGCAGCCTGGCGCGAACATCATCGAAACAGTAGATCGCATCCGCGGGCAGCTACCATTTCTCGAAGCCACTCTACCTCAAGGCATCAAAACCACCGTAGTGCTTGATCGCACCGTCACCATCCGCGCCTCGGTGCACGACGTCGAAAGCACTTTAGTCGGTTCCGTCATTCTGGTGGTTCTGGTCGTTTTCATCTTTCTTCGTAACGGACGGGCGACCTTGATTCCCAGCATCGCAGTGCCTGTGTCGTTGATCGGCACCTTCGCCGTGATGTACCTGCTCGGTTACAGCCTGGACAATTTGTCGTTGATGGCTCTCACAATCTCGACAGGATTCGTGGTCGACGATGCCATTGTGGTGATGGAGAACATTGCCCGCCATCTCGAAGAGGGCATGGAGCCCTTTGCAGCGGCAATGGAGGGCGCCCGGGAGATCGGGTTCACCGTTCTCTCGATCAGCATTTCGCTGGTTGCTGTTTTCGTCCCCATTCTTTTGATGGGCGGGATCGTGGGCCGGCTCTTCCGCGAATTCGCAGTCACCCTTGCGACTTCGATTGTCGTGTCGATGGTTGTCTCGCTCACAACCACCCCGACCATGTGCGCATTTCTTCTCAAGCAGGACAAGAAGGAAGCGAAGCACAACTGGCTATATCGCGCCAACGAACGGTGTTTTGACTGGCTGCTTGAGGTCTATCGCAGATCGCTTCTTTGGGTGCTCGATCATTCCCGCTTCACGCTGGCGATCTTCGGTCTTACTTTGTTTGCGAATCTCGTATTGATCGTGAAGGTGCCGAAGGGCTTTTTCCCGGAGCAGGACACGGGAGCCATTCTCGGTGGCATACAAGGTCCGCAAAACGCGTCTTTTCCCCTGATGAACAGGTCACTCCTGGCTCTCAGCAACGTGGTGAACCAAGATCCGGCTGTTGACCACGTCTTCGCTTACACCGGCGGGAACGGAGCAAGCAATGCCGGTATCCTCTACATCTCCCTCAAATCTCTGAACGAGCGAAAAGTCACTGCCTCGCAGATCATCGACCGTCTTCGTCCAAGACTCAATGCACTTCCTGTAGCATCAGCTTTCCTTCAGCCAATCCAGGACCTGCGTGTCGGCGGCCGCAATACAAATGCGCAGTACCAGTACACCATTCAATCAGATAACTTCGAGGAACTCGCGCACTGGGGACCGGTTCTGCTCGAAAACATGAAGAAGCTTCCCGGTCTCCAGGATGTGAATACCGACCAGCAGAACAGTGGCCTTGTAGAAATGCTGACCTACGACCGCACCACCGCGGCTCGAATCGGACAGACTTCGCAGTCGCTAGATCAATCGCTCTACAGCGCCTTCGGACAATCGCAGGTCTCGGTGATCTATAAGGAGCTCAATCAGTACTACGTCGTGCTGGAAGTGGCTCCGAAGTATTGGCAGGATCCAGCTGGACTCGACAACATCTACCTGAAATCGGGAGGCAACACCTCCTCGTCAGGCACAACCGCTGGATTGAATACGATCCTGCCACTATCCGCGGTGACTCGATCTCAGACGGGCTCGACGCCTCTCCAGATCAACCACACTGGCCTATTTCCCTCGGTCACCATCTCTTTCAACCTGGCAAAAGGAGTTGCCCTGGGCGACACCACGCGCGAGATCAACCAGATGGAGAGCCGGCTGGGTGTACCGTCCACGATCCGTGGCGAGTTTGCCGGTACGGCGGGCGCATTCAAGTCGTCGTTGGCCAGCGAGCCGCTGCTGATTCTCGCAGCACTTCTCGCTGTCTATATCGTCCTCGGCATTCTCTACGAGAATCTGGTGCACCCAATCACGATTCTCTCCACCTTGCCGTCGGCAAGTGTTGGCGCGGCGCTGGCGATGATGATCTTTCATGTCGACCTCGACATCATCTCTCTGATCGGCATCATCCTGCTCATCGGAATCGTGAAGAAGAACGCGATCATGATGGTCGACTTCGCGCTGATTGCTGAGCGCCAGGAAGGCAAGAATACTCGAGATTCAATCTTCGAAGCCTGTCTGTTGCGCTTCCGGCCCATCATGATGACCACCATGGCAGCCATCTTCGGCGCCTTGCCTCTGGCATTCGGTACGGGGATGGGATCGGAGCTGAGGCGTCCGCTCGGTATCACAATCATCGGCGGGTTGATCCTGAGCCAACTCCTCACTCTCTACACGACGCCGGTGATTTACCTCTTCTTCGATCGTCTTCGCCTGCGAGTGACGAACCGGTCGCACCAATCGCTTTCTGCCAGCGCCGAAGGCACAGCTTCATAAGGATGGAGAATCTAACACCCATGTTCGATCGAAAAACTAAAATCTCCGCTCTTCTGGCCGCCGCGGCATTGTCCCTCCTGCCTGTTTTCACAGGTTGCCGCGTGGGGCCAAAATATACGCCACCTGCGCCGCCCGCGATCACGGCTCCCAACTACAAGGAGTCTACGGTCAACTTTCAGGATGCAGAGGGATGGAAGGTGGCTAGTCCACAGGATGCCATGATCCGCGACAAGTGGTGGGAGATCTTCAATGAGCCGGAGCTCAACGCCCTCGAAGAACAGGTTGAAGTCAACAACCAGAACATCAAACAGTCCTTCGAGAATTTCATGGCGGCTCGGACGCAGATCGCCCAAGCGCGTTCGCAATACTGGCCGACCGTCACGACCAGTCCTTCGTGGCAGCGTTCGAAGACCTCGCAGAACACCGCCAATTCCAATCTGGCAAATCCCGGCCGCACCAGCTCCGAGTGGGCGTTTCCACTGGCTGTCGCTTGGGAGCCCGATCTCTGGGGGAAGATTCGCAGTCAGGTTCACGAAGCGCAGTACGGGGCGCAGGTAAGTGCGGCCGATCTTCAGAGCGAACGACTGTCTGTGCAGTCGAGCCTCGCGCAGTTCTACTTCGAAATCCGTGGCCAGGACGCTTTGCAGAGCATCTTGGATGACACGGTCGCAGCCGACAAAAAGGCGCTTGAGTTTACCCAGATTCAATACGACTCCGGAGTTGGCGACCGCATTTCCGTTGTGGAGGCCAAAACTGCCCTTGAGAGCGCTCAGTCGGCCGCTATCAATGTAGGCGTTGCACGCTCTCAATACGAACACGCCATCGCAACGCTGATCGGCAAGCCTGCGACGGACTTCAGCATTCCAATCAAGCCGCTGTTGCGCCAAGCCCCCGCGATTCCCGTGGGTGTGCCGTCACAGCTTCTCGAGAGGCGTCCCGATGTGGCTGCCGCAGAGCGCACCCTGGCCGAGGCCAATGCAACCATCGGCATCGGGTATGGCGCGTTTTTTCCGTCGGTGTCACTTGGTGCGCAGGGAGGCTTTGAGAGCTCGACTCTGAAGCATGCCTTCGACTGGCCAAGCCGCTTCTGGTCGATCGGGCCATCGGTCTCGGAGACCATCTTCAATGGCGGTCTTTATAAGGCCCAGCTCCATCAATACACGGCGACCTACAACGCGGACCTCGCCGCCTACCGCCAGACAGTGTTGACGGCTTTCCAACAGGTAGAAGATTACCTGGCCGCGGTGCGCCTCTATTCGCAACAGAGCGGGCGGCAACAGGAAGCGGTGAAGGACGCGCAGGAATTCCTCGATCTTGAAATGGGGCGCTATCAGACCGGAGTTGATCCGTATATCGATGTCGTTACTGCTCAGACAACTCTTCTGACGGATCGCCAGGCCTTGGCAACCGAGCAGATTGAAGAGATGACTGCGTCGGTGCAACTGATCGCCGCCCTTGGTGGAGGATGGGATCGTTCGCAGTTGCCCACGCCTGCTCAGGTTTCTGAGAAAGCGAGCAAAGCAGATTACAAGCTGCAACGCTAGTTCACGCGCTTTTTCTCTCTCTACAAATCACGACAAAGACCGCATGTCGTACTGTTTCGAGCATTCGTCAGAGTAAGTGCAGGTCAGAGATCTGCCGGGAGTTTTCAATGAGATTTCATTCAGGTTTAGTCTTGGCCTGCGCCATCTGCGCAACAGCCGCAGGCATCAGCACCGCGCCATACGTCCACGCCGAAGGGCACGGGTCGCCAACCGTCACCGCGTCCGCACCTAACAACGGACAGGAGACGAAAACCACGCCAGAGACATCGTCCCAACCCAATTCGCAACCTCGCACTGGAGTCGTACTCCGCTTTGCAGTTCAATCTCAACCCCTGACGGATGAGGCGGCGCTTTCCGCGCAGGCGTGCCCAAAGACGCCCAACAATGCGCCTGGTTCCGAGGTCGGCAGTGCAGGCACGTCGCAGAAGCCGATCACCGTGGATCCAGCCATCCTGGACAAAATTACCAACGAGATGCAGAGCAAGCTGTCGAAGAAGATGACGGTTCTGGTTAACCCTGATCCTCATTCGATCCCCGAGGGTGCGCTCGTGATCAGCGGATGCATTACAAGGGCGAATGCCGGTAATTCTGTCGAAAGACTTGTCGGCATGGGGTTAGGAGCCAGTCATCTGAACGTCCATATCGTTGCTCTCTCGCGAGCGAAGGATGGGTGGAATCCGGTGGACACCTTCGATCTTCAGGTCAAGGGGGGCAGTCTTCTTCCGCCTCTCGGCCCGGTCGGGCTTGCGGTTCACGCAGCCAGGGATACACAGCAGACTCTCTCGGCAGATTCAAAGAAGTTGGCAGATCGAGTCCTGAAGAAGCTGGCGAAGGACAGGAAAGCTCAGCAACAGGCTCAAAGGAACAGCTAATACTCGAGATCGACACTTCGTTAAGGACCGTGACAAATCCCGACGAACTGTTCGTGATCAAGTGGCACTGTCATGCCGTCTCAGACATTGTAAGTAAACCACCCAATGGAGGTAGTAGTAGTGAAACGATTCTCATCCGTCTCTCTTATCCTGTCGGCTCTGTTTGTGACCGCCGCAGGTGTCGTCGGCACATCGCCGGCGCACGCCGCATCATCCGGAATTGCTGCGGTTGCTCAGGACAACGGACAAGACAGCAGCGCATCCTCAGTTACCGGCAACTGGCAGATCTCCTTCACCGATATGCAGGGAAATCCCCGCCAGGGCTCGCTCGAAATCCACCAGGACGGCTCGAAACTGAGCGGAACCTTTCAAGGCCAACGCGGCTCAGGCGCGCTGAGCGGAAGCCTTCAAGGCAATCAGGTGTCGATGACTGTGAAAGCACATGGGCGAGAGCTGACCTTCTCCGGCACCGTAGATGGCAGCAAAATGAGCGGGACGACAGGTCAGGGCTCGTCCTGGTCCGCATCTCGTCAGTAGCGTGGTCTTCCGTTCGTGGCTCCGTCGCCTCATTGACTTGATGTCGTGGACGGGCCGCGAACGGCAACCGTGAATCGAATAGGAATGATTCAGTGATAGTTCACTTAAGGCAAAGAATGGCTCATCGAATCTTGGAAGACATGTGGTACCTCCTCGATATGTTCCATGGCTTGGGCTATTCGATCCTCTTCGTTTTTGGACTCGTCTGGCTGCGGCTCCTTCTTCAGGTTGTCGAAGATGCGTTAGCTCCTCAACAAAAGGGGATGCATAAGTTCGTCCATCCTCTTCCCAATCCTCCGGCTTCCGAGCCGGAGGAGATGCCAAGGTGCAAGCCTCAACCGAGCGAAGTTCTTCCGGAGCCGGTTTCAACTGAGAGAAGAGATCTTTGTGCTTGAAAGCGTCTTCATCCGTGGTCGAGTTGCATTGACGGTCGTCGGGTCAAGACGCATTCTTGGGTAAGGGCACGCTCATGCAACCGCAATCGAACAAATCCCGTCCCCCGGCTCTTCGCCCTTCGGATGCTCCGAAGCGTCAGCTGCTTCTTATCGACGATGACCAGGACATGGCGGAAATGCTCGCCGAATATCTTGGCCCGGAGGGGTACTTGGTCCACCTCGCCTACACAGCCAAAGCAGGCCTCGACCGGGTAGCGGAAGGCGGACTCGTATTGATCATTCTGGATGTCATGCTGCCGGACCGCGACGGTTTCAGCGTTCTCAACGAAATCCGGCAAAAGAGCCGAATTCCCGTAATTATGCTGACGACCAGGTCTGCGGTCGCCGATAAGGTCATCGGGCTCGAAGCAGGCGCCGACGACTACATTCCCAAGCCTTTCACACCAGTCGAGCTTCTGGCGAGAATCCGTACCGTGCTACGCCGCGGTCAACCTTCAAGACTCGGAAGCCCCTTCCTCTCCATCGATGACCTGATTCTCGACGCCGGAGCGCGAACCGTCGAATGTAACGGCAAAATGATCGAATGCACCGCTGCAGAATTCGATGTTCTTCATGCGCTCGCATCGTCCGCCGGCACAGTTGTATCCAGGGAACATCTCACACGGGTCGCTCTCGGTCGGTCGATGTCCGCCGGCGACCGTGGCGTCGATAACCTGGTCAGCGCGCTCCGCAAAAAGCTTGGTCCTGGACCGTACGGCCAGGAACGCATTCGTTCCGTCCGCAACGCCGGATACATCTACGCGCACAGTCCAAAGCCGATATCGGGAGAGCAAGAATTATGAAGCTGTTCTGGCGTATCTTCTTCTCCTTCTGGATTGCCACCATCCTGATGATCGCGCTGGTGCTGACAATAAACCAACTCGTACCGATGAGCTACCCTGGGGAACACGACAGGCGATTTCAGCCGGCTGTGACGCTCCCGGCTCTCACAGATGCGGTCAATGCTTATGAACAGCAGGGCCCGGATGCGTTTCGTTCTCGGGCTCAGCATCTGCCGATGATTCAGGATGGGAAAGTCTATCTTTTCGACCAGCAAGGCAGCCCACTGCTCGCGGACACCAAGGATTACTCTTTCTATGCTTTGATGGCACAGGACGTTCTAAGGAGCGGGCACGCGGAGTTTATTCGTCTCGGCTTTCGTGAACTCTATGCAAGCCCGATCAAAAGTGCTTCTGGGCACTACTATGCCGCAATTTTGACCGTGTTTACACCGGTGCAGCGCCTCTGGAATCCGCGCTTCTGGTCGAATATGGCGATCGCCATGGTTCCAGCAGTGTTCGTCTGCATGCTGCTGACGTTCTATCTCACTCGCCCGATCACCAAATTGCAGTCGGCCGCGCGCCGGTTGGCTAGCGGTGAACTCGATGCCCGAGCTGGCCCACTGAGATTTAACCGTCGCGACGAGTTGGGCGATCTGGCACGCGACTTCGATACGATGGCAGCACAGATCCAGTCGCTGATGACCGCGCAGCGGCGATTCGTGGCCGATGTTTCGCACGAACTTGGCGCGCCACTCACCCGCATGCACCTGGCCCTTGCCCTGTTGCGACGGGAGTTTCGCGGGAGTCCTAGCAGTGCATTGACAAGGATCGAGCGAGAGACCGACAAGCTCAGCAATCTTGTGCAGCAGCTTCTGCTCCTGGCCGGACTCGAGGCGGGCAGAGTTCCTTCCGAGACGTTGGCTCCGGTTTCCATGCGTAAGTTGTGTGACTCCATTGTTGAGGACGAAAACTTTGAAGCAATACACAGCGGCCTCCGTATCACTGGATCACGAGAAGACATCACGCTTCTCGCTTACCCCAACCTCCTCCTTCGCGCCATCGACAATGTCCTCCGTAACGCGATCCGGTATTCGCCGTCCGGAACTGAAATACAGCTCGATTGCAGAGTTGGCTTGATCGAAAGAGAAGTTATCGTAGAGATTCTCGACCAGGGCCCGGGTGTTCCGGAACCCTCCTTGGCCGACATATTTCGGCCCTTCTTTCGCACTGCGCCTGGCCGTGAGACAAGCAGTGGCGGAACCGGCCTCGGCCTGGCGATTGCCAACGAAGCTCTGCGGCTACACGACGGCACCATCGAAGCTCGCAATCGAAAGGGCGGCGGCCTGCAAGTCACGATTCGGCTTCCTCTCAGGACACCAGTACCGGATGAACCGTCAGAGGATGCGGCCACAGCGCAGACGCAGAACGCGAAGGCGGAATGAGCGAAATCCGCACCGAAGCATTGGTAAGGTCCCTGCCAATCCAAGCCCAGGGAAAGCGTCAGTGGGTCATCTGCGAGCGTTGAAAGTTGAATTCACTGTTTTGCCCAAGGTGACTGCCTTGAAGTGGGTCAAGACACGATCGGCATTATCTGCACAGGTCATGCCCTCGGGCTTGCGCCGAATCGCTGCAATCAGCGATTCAATCTCTTTCCGGGTCTGTGACAGTCGACGTCGTCATCGACTACACGCCTGAGCGCCTCGAATCTCGTCTCTCGGGATTCGACGGTGCATTCGACTTGATCGGCGGCGACACCCTTCAGCAGGCGTTTGCTCTTGTGCGGTCGGGGGCCACCGTCGCCAGCGTCGCCGGCATGCCTGAGCCGCAAACGGCATCGAAGGACCTGGAGCGTGGACTCGAGCTGCAGGCATTGTTTTGGGTTGCGAGCTTTTTCCTGAGGCGTCGCGCACGCCAGCGCGGAGTGCGCTACCGCATGTTCATCATGCATCCGAGCGGCGAGGACTTGTCGGCACTCGCCCGCCTCGTTGCAGGCGATGCTGTCTAGGTGATTCTCGAAAGCGTGTCCCCCTTGGAGCGGATTGCAGAAGCCATGGCAAAGCTCGAATCGGGTCGTGCTAAGGTGACAATGCCCGACAGCCCGGCAGGCGAGAGAACTCGATGAGCGTCCAGCCACGGTTCTTTTCTTCGCTTCGTCCGCCGCAAGGGGGAACGGAAACTAGTACACAGCCTTTGAAAAGTCAGAGCTCACCGTGGTAAGCGACAGCTTTTTTGAAGAGGAGTTGACGGACGTCAGACTCTGATAGAGCGTGCCGTCGGCCAGGGATGCAAAGTCTACCTCCGCGGTCAATGTGTCTTTAGGCTTGTCAAAGTAGGTTCTCACGGAGATGTGCTGGATCTGCATGGTCGACGCGTTCAGTACCAGTCTCAATTCGTCTCTGGTTTTTGCATAGTCATGAATGACGACGGCAGCGCCATCCGCGCCATTTTTCTCAAAGGTCAGTCTGTTAGCGTCGAGCGCCTGACGGAATTTCTCCTGGTTGGGAGGCAGGTACATTCCAACAAGGGTGCGTACCTGGGCTAGTTCGTTCTGAGCCTCTTCGACTTTCTTCTCCATCATCATCTTCCGGAACGGTCCTCCGCGCGCTGCCGGCTGTTGAGGAGGGGCGCCCAAGGGTGTCTTTTGCAATGTGCCATCAGGCGCATATCGGCAGATCGATTGCCTCGGCGGTTTCGTGTTGCCGTCAATGGTAACCGTGGCGGTTTCGATCCATTGATAAGTGTGCAGTTGCTTTTCATTGCGGGCGGTGGCCTGCTGCATCTGCTGTAGCTTCTGTTGAACCATGGCGGAAGGCTGCGGTGACTGTGCAAGACAGGCACTGCTCCAAAGGAGTAGGGCAAACAGCGTCATCCGCCGAGGATAGATAGAATTCATTTGGATTCTCCATGCATCATTGGGTTGGGTCTCGGGGCCGCACGCTCGAAGCTACGGCCCCGATCAAGGTCGGACTTGAGACTTCGCACCACTTACCAGCGAACGCCGAGGGTCACCGGGAGAAGCTCGGTTGTCCCGGTTCCCACCTGCGAGGTGCTCGATCGCGGCGAATCGACCCAGACATACCTCGCCTCTGCGAAGTACTTGGCATGGCTCTGCCCGATGGAGCGGGTGAACCCGAAACCGGCGTTCACACCGCCTTGATTGCTGGCAAAGCTCGCGACGGTAGCGTTTTCATAACCGCCAACGCAGAAGCCAAAGTAGCCGCAATAGACGACGGGCACCGCGGAATTGAAGTTAGTGACCTTGCGATAATAGCCACCGCCACCGACGGCGTAGGCATTCCAACGAGCTTGATCAATAGGACGGAGATACACGATCGGGTCGACCGTGAAAGACCAGATGTGTGTATTGCCACTCGGAGTGCCAACGGCGGACAAGAAGCTGCCTGGAAGTTTGTCGTCAATGAACTGGTACTCAACCAGGGCTCCAATATGCCGAGTGAACTGGCGGCCCACTCCGAGGGTGAGGTTTCCACCCCAGGTTATGTATGGAATGTCGTTACCAATGGGAGCGTTGAAACCAGCGCCCAATTCGAATGTGAAATGATTCCAACGATTATGTGACTGCGGATTTTGGCTGGCCTGTCCGAATTGCGGAGTTGGAGCTGCCGGCAATGAAGAGCCGTCAATATCCGCGACATCGAGCAGTGCGTCGTATCTATCTGAACTTGAATTGGAATCAACCTGGGCCAGCAGAGGAACGCTGGAAAGCATGGCTAAAATCAGCAACAAAACTCTATGCATCAATATTCTCCTTGAATAGGCTTGGAAAGAAGGGGCGGTCCCTGGACCATGCCCCTTCTCCTCCGGCGACCGTGCGAGGTCCAACTACCTGCGCCGATAGAACGTTCCTGTATGACCATTCGGACCGGTAGCCGTCGTTTTGCTTCCGTAGCGGCCGTAGGTCGTCGTTGCGCTCGCGGACTTTCCGTTCGGCCCGGTAGCGGTCTCTGTTGTCACAGGATGGCCGTTGCTGTTAAGGTTCGTGGTTTGGTCGTTTGTGAAGGTCTTGCCATTTGGACCCGTGGCCGTTTTGTCACTCGTGTATTGCCCATCCTGGAGCGATCGCGTGTCAGTTGCAGTTGCACTTCGACCACTGGGCCCAGTCTGCGTGTCCTGCGATACGAGCTGGCCGCTATTGCGAGTCACGGTTCGATCATTGGTATACGTTTGACCATCTGGGCTGGTGACGGTTCTGTCATTCGTGTACTGCCCGTTTTGAAGGGAACGAGTATTACTAACGCTATTTCCCTGCGGAGTGTTGTAGGTTGTTGTTTGCTGTGCCTCGATCCCGCCGGTCAGGGACAGAGCCAGGCCAAGGAAGAATAATCCGTACTTGCATCTTTGATTCATCAATGTTCTCCTTTGCAAACTTTCCTTCTGTTGTGTTTGAAGGAGGAAACAGAATGAGAGGTACTGCGGAAATCCCCGCGACTACAAGTCACGACACAATGGGGTTCGACATACCAACGCAAACTCATTGCTCACAAACATGACGCCATTCGTATTCCAGTAACGACCATTCGCAGTCCGTGGAAGCAATGACCGCTCGACACCTCAGACAATGAGAGTCGATGCCGCCATTGCCGTTGAGCGAATGCTTGAAATGCCGGCAGGACTGGTCTACTCCATGGGTTGTCTCACTCGACTGGGCACTGGATGCAAGCGCAACCGGTGATCGTCGCTCCTTGGGCCGTACTTCTCGCGTCAAACACAAAAGTTGTTTCATTTGAGCGCGAGACTTCGTGATTCCACTGGTGCGTGCCGCCATGGTCGCCTTCCGCTCCGCGCGCTTAGTGCGCAAGCTCTCTGATATAGTTCCGGATGACCTCGAAGCCGTAACTGAAACTTCCTTCTCGTGCGAACTCGGCGCCTCCATATCCAGACGAATACCAGGCTCTTACCGCCTGGTGTGCATCTGTCTAAGGGCCTCGAAGGAGTAGAAGCGGAAGGTGAGGAAGGAGTCACTGTCGAGAGCCGCAATCTGACAAATCCCGACAAACGTACAACGGCGACTGGGATTGCCCCAGTCGCCGTCATTACGAGCATTCGTGATTTACGGTCGATGCCAGGTGCCATTTCCTCGCGCGCCGGAACGAGTTACACTCGCGTTCCCGGTTCCGCGACCACTGACAGTTGTAGTCTCCGATTGCCCTTTCGGTCCGGTCACCGTCGTTGAACTGCCGCCTTGATAGCGCTGTGTTGTTCTCGTTGCTGTGCCGCCATTAGGACCAGTTGCAGTCGCAGTAACATCGCCTGTTCCTCGTCCGGTTATAGTCCGAGTCGCCGTGCCACCATTCGGACCAGTGAAGTTGGTCGAACTTCCACCCGGATAGTGAGTAGTGGATCGGTCATAGTAGCCACCGTTTGGACTCCGTCCCCACACGTTTGTCTGACCGTATCCACGCACAGCAGTTCGTGTTGCCACACCTCCGTTCGGTCCGACAAAGACCTGGTGGTTATAGGCACGCGCAACGGAAGAATGATCGTAGTAACCGTAATAGCCTCGGTTAACCACGGTCACGCTATGCGAAATATAGGCTGTATTGTGGAAGACCACCGTGTGTGTATACCAGTTTGGTGCCCAGTAAGAGCAGCCCCAACCGTAGGAGGAAAATGCGGCAACGGCAAATCCGGCGGTGAATCCAACAGCCGCCGCCACGGCAATACCGCCCGCCGGAGGCGGTGGCGCAACATAGTAGTACGCTGGATAAACCGGAACCGGTGCGCCGTAAACAGCCCAGGGGTTGTAGACAGGCACGTAATAGACCGCCGGATTCACCGGCGCGATGACGATGCCAGCAGGCTGGTACACAACTGTTTCCTGCGGGGCTGGTCTGAGGGTGCCAGCTGCGTAGGCGCGCTGGCGCATCGCCTGAACCGCACCCATTACATCCTGTGGCTGGTTGTAATACGCGTCGCCCAGGCGGGATGTCCACTCAAGGTTTCGATCGAGATTCGAAAGAACAGAGGGAAACGCCGTTAAAGCTTTCACGCTGGGATCCCAAGGCTGAGAGTTGACCATGTGGGCCAGTTCCTGCGGCGGCAAGCCCGCGCTTTTTTGCACAAACCGGTTCGCTTCTACGATCTGTGGGGAGTACGTGGCTGCGGCGAGAATCTGCGCTACCAGAGCATCCGGATAGAGCGCGATCGGGGCGACGAGCTGGTCGACTTGGGCATAGTCGAGCTGCGTGTAGGCAGGTCTTGCCGGCGGTGGGCCTTCCTGCGCATAAAGGTCCGGCGATCCGAGCGGAAGCATGCAGACGATGAGAAGGGCAGCAATAGTGGCACGCGCGCATTCGCACACAGCCGAAATAGAGAGGTCAGGGTGGCGAAACTTGTTTCGCACACCAGCGAGGTCGAGGGTCAAAGTGCTTTTTCGATCGAGTTTCAGTTTCATGTGGAACGCTCCAAGACGTCAATATCGGTGCAACCCAATCGCGCTGGCAGAAACCAGTAGGACTCGTATATGCGACTGCACCCGTATAGTCTGACCCGTTTGTGGTTTGTGTCATGTCGGGAAATGTCGGCGCTGTTCACGGGCCCGAGAGTGGCTTCTCCAGGCGAGACAAAGACCAATCGTTGAAGACATCATTGGAGGATGGTGATGCCGTTGAGACGAGTTCAAAGGACGAATACTTGCCGACCTATCCGGCGCTTCTGTTTTTAGCGGCCAGGTGGTTCTTTCTTGATGACAAACCTACCTGCAGACATTTGAACCCGAGTCACATGGACGAATAGTCGTTTTTCCGGACAGGTGGGCTCCCAGTCTATCTAACGTTGGAATAGCCGAGGAATATGCCAGTACGCAAGCATTTTGCGATCCGTCAAGGGCTTGATCGCCAGAACTCAGCCCTGATCAGGTGATCTACCCAGCAAAGTCACTCGAAAACCGCAGGATCGCGATGCGATGGCAATACGCGAAGGCCGAATTGCGAACCCAGACTAGGTTCAGTCCAGGTCATGGCATCACAATGTTTGCGCACAGGGGAATTTTCACTGGGTCGGAGACCTAAATTATAGGTGATCTCGAATGGCTTCAGAAGCCTGGAATACAGGTGATCCCAAGACACTGCTATCCCCAAGCCATTCAGCTCTTGAAGGAATCCTTCATTTTGCAATTGGAAGCAAAGGAGATTGAATGAACAGATTTCAGCAGGGAAGCCTTTTTAAAGTGAAAAGGAAGAGATGTGCAGGCGTCTGGGTTTTCCGATGGTACGACTACACCACTGGAAGGCGAATCTATAAGAAGCAGATCATTGGGACAACAGGCCAACTCCGAAGCCGGCGAGATGCTGAAAAAGCGGTCGTAGCGCTTCGCGGTTTGATCAATGTTGACGTTGGGACTCCTCAAACAGTATGTGATCGGACAACATCGGCCGCAATCCAGGCCGCGGGCCTTCCCATCCCAGTGAACCGGCCATGCGCGATGACGTAGTCGCCTTCTGCGACGATGAGTTGATTTTCATATCGCAGGGTGTCTGGTGTCGCGCGGACAAGGTCGAACAGTCCTTGGCATCCAGGCGCGATGTGTGCGCTGTGCTGGATGTACTTCGTCTTCCGCCGGGCTTGGTCCCGGCGGAAGACCGTGATCCGGCTCACTCCAAGCTTCCGAGATGCCCACATCTATGTAAGTCCAAGTCAAGAGAAAAGCACAGCATTCCTGGGCGCGCACCGGAGGGCGCGCAATTGGTCTGATCAGGATCCGCCTCTACGCAACGGTGCCTCTCGGCCGATGATTCCTGCATCAAGCAGAACCACA
>Ga0209004_1000141_pt1 | contig 18954 bp, 15 predicted proteins | sample TexAe_RefH0_M1_FD_187948 | JGI IMG/M metagenome (GOLD analysis project Ga0209004, IMG submission 187948) | Forest soil microbial communities from Davy Crockett National Forest, Groveton, Texas, USA - Texas A ecozone_RefH0_M1 (SPAdes) (version 2) | ecosystem: Environmental > Terrestrial > Soil >... | reverse complement strand
GATTCGCACTTTCCCACCGCCTCTACGACTACGAACTTATGAATCCGGACATTTCACTTGCTACGAAAAGCGGACATTTTCACTTGCTAACGACACTGACGAGTTGGCGGTTGTCGAGTTGGCGGTGAGGTTTCCGGGCGTGTTGTGGGCGATGGGGAAGTTGACAATTTCCTGACCTCAAAGCGATGGTGGCCGGTTATCCTCTCCGGGATTGAGTGCTGAGCTTAAACTCGTTGAATGGATTCGAACAGCGACCTCTCAATCGATAGCGAGCGCAACAGGGCAAGCTGGGTGCAGCTTGCGAATCAGATCGATGGCGCTCCAGATCATCCGGCATTCAATCGGCTCAAAGCAGCGATCTCGCCCATCGTGCATCGTGCTATGAATGCTCAGTTCGACTCATTGTTCAAAGCTGAAGCATACTTCAACCACGTAAGGCTCTTCTCTCCCGGCGATCGAAACACGCGCGTGACATTGGAATTGCGCTCCCCCGCCGATCCACATCTCTACATATCCCTATGCGACTGGGACATTCAGTATGAATCTCCTTCTCAATGCTGCCGAGTGAAACCTGAAGAAGGATTTCCTGTGTTCACACGGTATCTTGCAGCATCTGTGGCAGGAGACAATGTCGGACCCGATCCCTGAACTACTAAGGCGTAAAGAAAACTATGAGGTAGAAGCTCCAAACATAGCGTTGGGTGGGTCAGAGAGTGAGTAGTCGGCAATGGAGAAACTTACAACTTTTTGCTCTCAAGGTCAGGGTTGCCGGTAATAGTCTCGCAACGTTGGTTAGCGAGTCCCAATCTGCAGATGCAAGAGGAGCGCCGCACGCTTACATCGATTTTCGAGGGTGGTGCTGGTTATTGATTCTTTTCCAATTCGCGCACTTCGGCTTTTAAAGCTGACTGAACGTTGGGATCTGTTTCTCGGGAGGCCGCATCGCGCACGAGGGGCAAGGACGAGCGCGATCCTATTTGGACGAGGGTGTGGCTGGCCTGTAGGCGTATGAACGCGTCTGAGTCAGCGAGCATCTCTTGAAGGGCGCTCACGATCTGTGCCATCTGAGGCGCTGATGCCCATTTGTAGAGTGCGGGAAACGCCGCAAGCGCTATCTTCCTCGCGTCACTAGAGCACCGGGAGGAGTCAAGATACCGGAGAATGGGTGCTGCGCATGCGCCATTCGATGCACCATCGCTGTTCAGATGCCGCACAAGGTATACCCGATCGTATATTGACAGCGTAGAGTCGGTACACATGGCCTGGAGGGACGGTAGACCATTAGGATCGTGCAAACCCCAAAGAGCCTCAGACATCGCGATCCGAGCTTTGGGACTGGATTCAACTTTGAGGGCGGCCCCAATCGATGGGATAGCGTCATAGTCGTGGTCTTCCGCGAGCTTTAGCGCCGCCAAAGATCTGACCCACTGGTCTTCATTGGCCAATGCGGAGATGAGCGAGGGTTCCGATGTTCCGATGCCCCGCGCGCGTAAAGCATCGCTGAGGGGCGCGGCCGTTCCGGGGCCAAACGAAGCCTTCTGGGCGACTGAAACGCGAGGCGCAAGAAAGCATGTTAGCAGCCCCAAGAGTAGCAGACTGCCGAAGTATCCGGCCTGTTTCCTGGTCAAATGAACTGTGGCGGCCTGATTCATTCTCGATCCGTTTGTGTTGCGCATAGGCCCTATCGCGTTTCACCAAGTTTAAACAACAGTTGCGATTGGGTCGTCGCCGATGGGGAAATTGACAACTTCTTGGCCTCAAAGCGACGGTGGGCGGTCAACCGCTCGCAATCGCGGTTTCACTGTGAGAATGGCGTAAATGTTGGAGCAGAAAAGCCGCCCCAACCCACAGACTAGGAAACGGCTCCCCGACCTCACTTCCACCACGAGTAGCCGATGCTGGCTTGTACCAGAACATTGATGCCGGGATCGACGTCTCCCAAGCCCGCATTGGTGATGTGGATTGCGCGGATGCCGAAGTTAAGGCTCTGGTTCTTCCTGAGAAAGATGTTGTCGCCAAACGCCACCTGGGGAGTGAAGTTGAAAACACTTGTGGCGCCATGCAGCACAGAGTTCCCCTCGCCCTGCGGAAATGCGATGCTGGTCCATAGAATCCCGCCGCCGGCTTGAGCCCACGGCACGGAGCGGCTGGACTCCCTCTTCACAAAATTCCAGCGCATAAGCGCGGGCGTGGCGGTGATGCCGTGTATGTTGTAGGCCGTTACCCCGGCTATGAACGTTCCGCCGTTGGCCAAATGGACGGTGAAGAATTGCGCTGGCGAGTACTCCTGCCAATAGGGCAAGACCTCCAGCATAACTTCGGCTTGGCCCCTTAAGAAGCCTGGGCCGTGGTCGGCAGTAATCGTTCGCCCGCCTTCGAACCCGCCTGCGTAGTAGTAAGACGCCTTAAAGTAGTGCAGTACAGGGTTGTGGATCTCGTAAAACGGCGGATAGCCGCCCATGAAAACGCCTCCCAACTGCCACGTTCGCTTGTAAGGTGAGGACTCGCTGTCTAAGGGGTTTTCTCGCGCGTCTTGCGCATTACTTTTCGCTACGGAAAGAATAATCAGCAGCAGGAGGACAATTCGTATTACACCGCGTTCCCTTGGTCTTGGCAGCGACCCCACAAGTTCCGAAGGAGCTTGTAATGTCGTGCCATCAGAGTCTGCAAAGTTCATGGCCCGCTCGCTTTGAGTAAATTTGCCTAAAGATTTCTTCTATCCTGCCACGAAATTTCGTTCTGTGTCTGCAGTGTGGGCGATGGGGAAGTTGCCAAAATCTTGGTCTCAAAGCGAGGGTTGCCGGTGATTCGCTCACGACGATTGATTCAGAGAGCCTCGCACCCGAGTGACCGAGACGGGCTGTCACTTTACGGACAGCCTGACTGCCACCTGACTACCGTCTGAATTGGCCGCTTCCGCGAACACAACCAAGGGAGGATGCTTGTTCACTTTGACAGAAATTCCTTCATGCGACAGGTCAGGGGAATTCGACCTACTGGTCACAAGATCGTAGTACCCGAAGCCAGCCTCATCCGCCGCTCGAATTGCATCTTTCAGTGACGGCTCGTGGTAGACACCGTCGGAGTATTTCTCCAACCGGTCGGGTGGCGTGAGTGGAACAGGAGCGCCTGCAGTCGGGATCTCCTCAGCCTGCTGCCGGTTGGCGGCAATTAGGTTCTGGTCTGCCGCTGACTTAGGAAAAGCTCCTCCATCAACCAAAAGCAAATCGACCAAAGAATCCTTCGCTTCCTGCATCTGCTGATCTGTAATGGGCAAAGCTCGACCACTAGCTTCATTAGGAACCAGGACCAGGATCTTCCGCCCCGAGAAGCCGTTCAATTTCGAGATCGCTGCATCTGTCTGCGCACCGGTCGTCTGCTTCCGGTTAAGCATATCGGCCAATGCTTTCGCACTTGTGGCATAGTGCGTAGCGGTGCCGTTGGCTTCTCCGATGGCGATCTGCCATCCCTTTCGCAAGACCGGCCGTAAATCAGCAATCAGTTGTTTAGAGCGTTCAGGAGATGAAAGGAACTCCGGCCCCGCGATCGCCAGGAGACGAGTTTCGAGTGGCGAGCAACCATCACTTGAGTATTGCGGTGACCTCACAAAGACTGGCATACGGTGTCCTGCACGGCTGATCTCGAAATCCCTGGGTTTCAGGTAGGCGACCGAGCTTCCACTTGGCGTCCTAACCGTGAGGTCAACGTGAAGCATCAGACTAGGCACTTCCGATGGGCACGGCAGGGCTTTGGCAGCAGCCGGAGTCGGAGTGGATAGCCCAGCCAGAGCGGCGAAGATAGAGATCGCCGCCAACCTCAGGAGTCCACGAACTGAAGTGCCGGAGATCATCGCGTCGACTGTATAGTGCCAGGCTTCCTCGCTCGCCAACGACCGCACAGCATTCAGCTTCGGGAGCCTAAGAGCTAAGACGTTATTCCACGCTCGAAGGTTCGAGGATCCTCGAAATTTGATAATCGTGCGTCGGTTAGCTGGACACGGTCAAGAACTTGCCTGGGGTGAGGGTTGCCGGTGATTCTCCCCCTGGCGGAATAACACTCAGTAACCACCGATCATCCGATCTTCGTTCGCGCTTCCGGTTTGGGAGGCTCTGACTGCCAGAAAAATGCCTTGATCGGCAGGAGCAGCGCGACCAACATCACGAGAGACTTAAGAAGTCCGCCCAGGATTAAGAGAGTCCCGCACGCTTCGCCGACTGTGTAATTAGGACGCAATCCAGCAATGCAGACATTCTGCTCCCCGGGAAGCTCCGAACAAATCCAGCAAAACAGACCATCCAATGCGATGTATTTGCAGGAGCACGGGCAGCACGGAGGAGGGGAACGGAAAACATAAAAGGATGATGAGCATGACGAACCAGGCCCAGCGTTCCTTCTTTCTATATCTCGTCCAGAGGACTATCAAGCCGATGGCCACGATGCCGAGATAAGCAAACCCCAAAGGCGTCTTGAAGTTCCACATTGCCCCACTGCAGGGCAACTTAATAGAGGGCTCGTTCCAGGTTGAGGTGGTGCTCAGGGCTGCCGGGATAGAGATAAGAAGGCACACGGAAAGGAGCAAAGCAGAAATCGAAGTAGTGCTGCAGGGAACCTTCACGATCTCTCGCCCCCACGTACGGAATCGCGGTAAATCGGCCCGTCAATATCAAACCTCTGTTACTCGGTGCCCTTCCTTGCTCTGAAACCGCCCCTCGAAAACTGGTAAGGATTATAGTCGCTTTGGTCATTGAGATTTCTGTCTCAATCACATGATCACCGCTGGAACTGCGACAATTTGTGAGTCCAGGGCGTGTAGTGGGCCACTCGGCAGTTACCATTCAAGCAATAACCAACTTTGCTCGGCGAACCGGCCACGCTCTCCGCCACCAGCCTCGCCCTGGCAGGTGGCCCGCACATCCGGCCTTATCGGGATGAGCGGCAGGTCTATTCAACGAAATGCGAACTGTCAAAAACCAGAACTGTCTCATCCAAGGGGTTCACCTCAAGAATCTGTCAACCCCACCTTCAAAATCTATTTCTTAACTACCTTATTATCAACTGCTTGCCGCAGCCGCCATTTTGCAGGTTATTACCCCTCTTCGGCTCACAATAGAAATTAGCAGTGAAGAAGGGCTTTGCCGCAGCCGACAATTACTGTCTCTAAGTCCTTTACCGGCAGGTTTCTGCGCCTAAGTTCCTTCCTGCAAGGATCTTGTCGACCAAACCGGCGCCAAACCACTGAAACAGGCATTTTTATCCGCAGAGTATAGGGGGACATCCCCTGGGAGCACGCATATGTTCATCGAATGTCGTCACATCCTGACGAATGGCCGCAAGTGCCACTCGCCCGCGCTCCGCGGCAAGCCGTTCTGCTTCCACCACGCCAAGCTTCACTTCCGTAAATCGGCCACGCGCAGACCTGGAGAACTCCCTCAGCCCGCAATTGAAGATCTCCGCGGCATCCAGACTGCTCTGAACAAGGCAGTCACAGCTCTAAGCTCGCCCCTCATCGACACGCGGCGCGCAGGCTTGCTTCTCTACGGCCTTCACCTCGCCGCCAATCTTTCCAAACGCGTCTCCGATTAACGTGCGACCGACACGGCTTCAAACGTCAAATCATTCGCGCTGGAATGATGTTCGTCGCGCCACTGTTCAAACAACCGACCGTAGCTGAGCGTAAGGTATGCCGAGCGATCCACACCGATCTTCGTCGCGGTGCGGTCAATCCACTCCGCGGATCCCTCAAGCTCTGCGTAATCCCCAATCGGCGTCTCGTCAATCACGCAATGGCCTTCATCGTCGGTCCATTCGCTGCGCCACTTTTCATACCGGAACGCCTCCACCAGCCCCAGCGACTTGAAGACCTGCGCCAGCACATCGCCATCGGCAACTTCGGTCTCCGTCTCTACGCGATGCTTGTGCGCGTCCTCGCCCGGCCCAACATCGGGCAGCCGCTTGTGCGTCACCACCCACTTGCCCGCATAGCTGCGGATGCGCAGAATCTCCGTATGCGCCCGCATCTTGCGGTCGGGCGTGTCATACAGAACGTTGCTCTCGAACGAGCGCGGTGTCTGTTGCCGAAACCCCGCTCCGCGAAGCTGCATCACCAGCTCGCCCACGCTCGCCACCCGGAATTTAATCTCCGTCTCGATAGCCATGGTACGCAGCGAGTATACGCAGGTAGCGGCAACGGCTTCAAACGGCGACAATAAGTATGTGAAGACTCTGCGCCTTTCGGTTGACCCGGCATGCATCAACACAGACGAGGCGCAAACAGCCATCGCTCAGGCGGCGGAGATTCTTCGCACTGGCGGCCTCGTCGCCCTGCCCACCGAAACGGTCTACGGACTGGGCGCCAATGCTCTTGATCCAGCCGCCGTAGCGCGCATCTTCGAGGCCAAACAGCGTCCGTCGTGGGACCCCGTCATCGTTCACATCGCTGGACCCGTCCATCAAAATCCGATGCTGAAGCTGCTCGTGACGGAATACGCGCCGGTAGTGCGCGGTTTGATGGATGAATTCTGGCCGGGACCTCTGACCCTGCTGCTGCCCCGCTCCGCAGCCGTCCCCGACATTGTCACCGCAGGCCGGCCTCTCGTCGGCATCCGTATGCCCGCGCATCCTGTTGCATTTGAGGTCATTCGCCATGCAGGCATTCCCATCGCGGCACCCAGCGCGAACGTCTTCAGCCATATCAGTCCCACCACTGCCGAGCACGTGCTCGAAGACCTCGACGGCAAGATCGACGCCGTAGTTGATGCCGGACCTACCCGGCATGGTGTCGAATCAACCGTACTCGATCCGACGCAAAGCCCCATGATGATCTACCGCCCCGGCGCGATTTCAGCTCAGCAGATTCGCGAAGTTGCCGGTCCCGTTGTTTACTTTGAGGAAAGAATGCTGCCGGACATCACCATTCGCGCGTCACTCCCCTCTCCCGGCGTCGGCCTGCGCCACTATGCCCCGCGCGCGCAACTCATCCTCGTAGAGGCCTCGCTCGCCGAACTTCCCGCGCGCCTGATCGACGCGGTAGCTCCCTACGCAAATGATCGACTCGGCCTGATGCTTCCTGCGGAGTTGGCACATAACCGTTTCGAACCACCCCTCCGCGGAGCAGCCGTGTTTCCCTGGGGCCGTTGGACTGCCCCCGAAGAACTAGCCGAGAAACTCTACGCCGGCCTGCGTGCACTCGACTCTCAGGGATGTACCGTGATCCTCTGCCCGCTGCCGGAGGCAACAGGCGTAGGCGAAGCGATCCGCGATCGCCTGCGCAAAGCTGCTTACTCGTCCAGGGATTAGTACACTGCGGGATTAGTACGGTGCGTCTACTGCCCGGCTTCGCCAAGCTTATACATGTACTTGATCGCAGATTTATAAATTAGAATCTTGGCGCGGCCGCGTATCTTCAGCACTCCGCGGTCGTACCACTCAATCTGACCTTCAAGCTTCTCGCCGTCTTCCAGCACAATTACCATCGGCGTTTGCGACTGAATCTGCTTCTGCAGATAAAAAAGCTCTGCCTGCCGATGAGCCGAATTTTCTTCGATTTCGTGGTTTGTAAATCGAAAGGGCGGTGTTGCGATTGAACTTTGGTTTCTGCGATGCGTCGAAAAAAAATCCGCAGCGCGCCGCTGGCTTTCCACTCCCGGCAAAATTGACTGACTATTCATAAAATAAGATCCTCCATCGCTATGGGACTCTTGATTGCACAGATGCAGAACGACACCTTCCATTTGCTTGACGGAGAAACAAAGATCCGCGATCTGGAACGAAAGGAATGGAGCCCATGAGGACGACAAACCTCTCGCACACGGCTGGATTCCGTACTCTTTTGATCTGGGCCGTTGAAAGTGTTCTGATTCTATCCCAAGAGATGCCCGGGACGATGGCGAGGTTGCATACTTTCAATCGAGCTTCCTTTAGGAAGTCCCGGCTATCGCTCTTGAAGACTTACGGCCATCGCGTCCAGCGAGAGCGAACGTAGCAGATTGCGCCGCATTCCCTGCTCCACCTGTACAACCGCTTTGGAAGTTGCAGCGATCCAGTCGACCGTCATCCGCTGCGCCATCCGCTCGAGCTCAACCGAAAGATCGAGATTGCGAATCAATTCCGGTGTTCCCGCTACCATCAGCAGCAGGTCTTCGAGCAAACTCCCAAGCGCACGCAGCAGGTTGATTGTCTTTTCCTGCCCATCGGCGCTGCCACGATAGCTCTCCGTCGCGTGAAAAAGCGCGGAGTAGTCAGGCTCGCGCAACGCCGTCCGCAGCACCAGCAGCGCATCCTGCCGGCTGGCGAGATAAACATCGAGATCGAGCGTAAGCGCCCGTCCCACCGCTCCCTCCGCCAGTCGCGCTGCGAGCGATCTTTGAGCGGGCTTCAACTCCGGCCGGCGCTCGGCCAACAGTTGCTCAATCTCCGCAACCGGTAGCGCTCCCAGCCTGTAAAGAAGCGCACGCGAGCGGATCGTCGGCAGCAACTCGTGTGGATTCTCGGTGAGCAGAATCAGCGACGTGCGCTCTGGCGGCTCTTCCAGTACCTTGAGCAGGCTATTGGCCGCTTCCTTCATAAAAGCCGAGGTTGTGAAAATTGTGAACGCCCGATGCGCGTCTGCCGGAGGCCGATAAAAAGCCGCGTGGATAACCGCGCGCACCTGCCCCATCTTGATCAAAAGCTGGGGCGGATCGGGCGGCACAATCAGAACATCGGGATGGGTCTGAATCAGGATGCGCGTTTCGCGCTTGTCTGCATCCCGCATATCTTCGCGGGTTGCCACGGCTTCCGCAACTCGCTCTTCAAGGTTGGCCGACTCGGCAATGCGCGCGCAATTTGAGCAATGGCCGCAAAAGTCCGGCAGGCCGTCACTCTGAGTTGGCTCAAGGCAGTTCACAACCTGCGCCAGCATCAGAGCAAGCGTGTACTTGCCTGCGCCCTTCGGCCCCGCAAGAATCAACGCCTGCGGAAAGTGGCCGCTGCGCAGCCCCTCACGCAAGTGCCGGACCGTCGCCGCGTTGCCATGGAAACTCTGAAATCCCACCCTTCGAGTCTACGGCATCGTCTCTGCCGCGTCGTCGATCCGCCCAGCGGGAACGCTCTAAATTCAAAGAAGCCGAACAGGTGACCACTGCTTTAGAGTCAATCGCGTGGGATGACCTTTACCCTGATTCCATTCTTCGGCCGCAGCGTTATCTTTGGCTGCAACTCGATCTTCTGACCCGCTATTGGCTCGACATGCCAGCGCTGCGCAATTGTGGCCAGCGCGAGGATGGCTTCCATCCACGCAAACGACTCTCCAATGCACTGCCGACCGCCCCCGCCGAATGGAAAATAAGCAAACTTTGGCCTGCCAGCCTTGGCTTCGGCGGTGAATCGCTCGGGACGAAAACGCTCAGGCTCTGGAAACCATCGCGGATCGCGCTGGACAATGTATTGGCTGAAAAACACCATCGTCCCCTTCTGAAACCGGTACGGCCCGATCGAGACATCCTCGAGCACCTCGCGCCCCATCGCCCAGGCTGGAGGATAAAGCCGCATGGACTCCGACAGCACCATCGCGGTGTAAGGGAGCCGCTGCATGTCCTCAAGCGCTGGCAGCCGATCGCCGAGAACGGCGTCCAGTTCTGCGTGCAATCGACCCTCAGATTCGGGATTCTGTCCCAGCAGGAACCACGTCCACCCGAGAGCATTGGCGACCGTCTCATACCCGGCAAGAAACAGCGTGAGAACCTGGTCGCGCAATTCCTGGGGATTCAACTTCAGCCCATCGCCCCCGGCCTGATCGTCACGCGCTGCCAGGAGCATCGAAAGCAGGTCCGCTCGGCTTTCAGTGCCGGGCAACGCCGCTTCCGATTCAGCGCGTCGTGCCTCGATCATGCCGCTGACTACCTCATCGAGACACTTCCTGGCCGCCCGAAATCGCCGCATCTGCGGCAAAGGCGTGTCCAACAGAAGCTCTGCCCGCGGCAGCGTGACCAGGAAATGATAGAGATCCATGATGATGTTCACCTGGTCATTGATCTCGTGAATCTCGGCCGTAACCTCAGTATCGAAGAGCGTGCGCGCCGTGATCTGCAGCGCCAGCCTCATCATCTCCGCCGAGATATTCAATTCCTCGCCGGCCTTCCATTGCGTGCGAATGCCGGCGGCAAGCTCCACAATCTGCGTCGCGTAGCGCTCGATGCGGCGGCGGTGAAAAGCAGGAGCGGCAATACGTCGGCCGCGGTTGTGCTTCTCTCCGTCCGATGTGATCATCCCTTCGCCGAGCAGGATTTTCATCCGCTTCTGGGTCCGGTCTTTGCCGAAGGACGTCGCTTTGTCGATTAGCACTTCGGCGATATCGGCCGGATCATTCAGCAGAACAACATCATTCATCAGAATGCGATAGTGCGCCGCACGCCCGTAGCGCCTTAAATGTTCAAACAGCAAAATTGGATTTGCGGGGTCAAAGAAGCTATGGAACCTGTAGAAAGGCAGATTGAAGCGCAATCCGGGAGGATAGGCATAATCCCCCCGCCGCACCACCTTGGGAATCTCGTGCGACGCCGGTGCAGCTGCAATGGATTGACTCAACCCCACGGTTTGAGTCTACGGCAGTCTCGGGTGAAAGCTCATCTGGTCAAGCTCCTGAAAGAGCTGGCTTCCATGTCTTCAGATCCTCTGAAACCAGCAAAACCCCTGAATCCTCAACCCGTACAATGGAATCTGAAAGTCATTGCTACCCGATGCCCGACGCTGAGCAAAAACCCAGCCAAACGACGGCGAAAGAACGTGATCCGCGCGAAGCAGAGGCTCGCCAGAAGGCCGACGAAGATCCGGTTGGCAAGGTTTATGACTCCCGGCTGATCAAGCGCCTCGGCCACTACCTGCGCCCCTATTGGTGGCAGGCGACCATCTCCTCGATCTCCATCTCTCTGAAATCAATGAGCGATGTCGCCGGGCCCTACCTCGTCATGGTAGGCATCGACCGCTATTTTCCCACCGAGAAAGGCTCGTCCAGCGCCTCTCTGCTGAGCCATGAAGGCGGACCTACCAGCTTCCTCATCCGCCACTTGCCCACAGACCCCATTCACGGCATCACCCGCCTGGCATTGATCTTCCTGGTCGCGCAGATCTCCGCTTACCTGTTTGAGTTCATCCAGACCTACCTGATGCAGTGGACGGGGCAGAAGATCATGTTCGACCTGCGCCGCGACATCTTCCAGCACATGCAGCGCATGCACGTTGGCTTCTTCGACACGCACGCCGTGGGCCGGCTGGTCACGCGCATCACCTCCGACGTGGACGCCATCAACGAAATGTTTACCGGCGGCATCCTCGCCATTGTCGACGACTTCTTCACCCTGACCATCATGGCCATCGTGATGCTCAACATCAACTGGTGGCTTGCATTGTTGGCCTTCGCGGTCCTGCCGCTCATCCTCGTCGTCACGCGCCTCTTTCGAAATAGTGTTCGCGAAAGCTACCGCCGCGTACGTGCCGCCATTGCCCGCATCAACAGCTTCACCCAGGAACACATCAGCGGCATGGCCGTGGTGCAGCTTTTCAACCGTGAGCAGCGCGCCTACGACGACTTCGAAGCAGTCAACCGGCTGCACATGATTGCCTTCAAAGACACGATTTTCGCCTACGCCCTCTACTATCCGGCAGTCGAAATCTTGTCGTCGATAGCCATAGCCCTCGTCATCTGGCGCGGCGGATTCGGCGTGCTCTCAGGCACTGTGACCATCGGCATGCTGGCCGCCTTCAACATGTATTCGCAACGTTTCTGGCGCCCGATCCAGGACCTGAGCGACAAGTACAACATCCTGCAAGCCGCCATGGCCGCCTGCGAGCGCATCTTCAAGCTCCTGGATACGGCGCCTGAAATCGTCAGCCCCGCCAATCCCCGCTCCGGCGACGGATCGAATCGGATCGAGTTCCATCACGTGTGGTTCACCTACCAGAAGCTGACGCCGGAACAGAAGGAACTGGTCAACGCCGTCGCCGATTCGCCCGCGCGTGCGAAAGAACTGGCCGCCCTCACAGAAATCGAGTGGATTCTCAAAGACGTCTCCTTCACCATCGAGCGGGGACAGACGATTGCCATTGTCGGACACACCGGTGCCGGCAAAACTACCCTGACCAGCCTGATGATGCGTTTCTATGATGTGACCGCCGGATCCATCAGTCTTGATGGCGTCGACCTGCGCGAACTCGAGCTGGCGGCGCTGCGCAGCCACTTCGCCGTTGTCTTGCAGGACCCGTTCCTCTTCACTGGCACAATCGCCGAAAACATCCGCTTCGGAAACGAGGCCATTACCGAGGAGGCCATGCGCCAGGCCGCTCGCGACGTCAACGTGCTGGACTTCGTCGAATCGCTGCCCGCCGAATTCAATGAGCCGGTGCAGGAGCGCGGCAATTCCCTCTCCACCGGCCAGAAGCAACTCATCAACTTCGCCCGCGCCCTCGCCTTCAACCCCCGCATCCTCATCCTCGACGAAGCCACTTCCAGCGTCGACACCGATACGGAACTTCGCATCCGCGGCGCGCTGGAACGCATGGTCGAAGGCCGCACCAGCGTTCTCATCGCGCATCGCCTGTCCACGATTCAGCGGGCCGACACCATCCTCGTCATGCACAAGGGCCAGCTCCGCGAGATGGGCACCCACCAGGAATTGCTGGCCAACCGCAGCCTCTACTGGAAGCTCTACCAGTTGCAGTACAAGGACCAGGAAATCGGCGTGGGCACAATTTCCCATCGCGAACCGTCCGTCGCACCCGCGGCATCGTGAATATCTGACGTATGCATCCAACACCATTCACTGCATAAAGCCCGACGCTATTCTTCCTCTAAAATCGAAACTTCATGAACCCATCGCCGATCTCCAGCAGCACTACTCAAGCACCTGTGCCCTCTGATGCTGCCCTGCGTCTGCTGCCCTGGCTGGTCGCGGTCGCATTCTTCATGGAGTCGCTCGACACAACCATTCTGAATACCGCTGTACCGGCGATCTCCGAAGCCCTGAGCGTCACCCCTCTCAGTATGAAAGCGGTGCTGGCAAGCTACACTCTCAGCCTCGCGGTGTTCATTCCCATCAGCGGCTGGATGGCCGACAGATTCGGAACGCGCCGGGTGTTTGCCTCCGCCATCGGCATCTTCACCCTCGGCTCTTTTCTCTGCGGTATCTCGACGAGCATCCACCTTCTCGTGGCATTTCGCATCGTGCAGGGCATGGGCGGCGCCATGATGGTCCCGGTGGGCCGGCTCACGCTGGTCAGAACATTCCCCAAATCCGATCTCGTTCGCATCATGAGCTTCGTCTCCATCCCCGCGCTCATCGCGCCGATGCTCGGACCTGTGGCAGGCGGCCTCATCGTCGACTATTTCCATTGGCGGGTCATCTTCTTCCTCAATATCCCCATCGGAATAGTGGGCCTCGTCATGGTCTACCTGCACCTTCCGAACTACGCTGAAGACAACACGCCGCCTCTCGACATCGTGGGGCTCATCCTTTTCGGCTCCGGCATTGCGTTGCTCTCCTACGTCCTCGAGGTCTTCGGCGAGCATGCATTAGGCGCGAGCGAAATTGTTGGTCTGCTGGCGCTCTCCATCACGCTCCTCATCGGTTACTGGCTGCACGCGCGAACGCTGGAATTTCCGCTGCTTCGCCTCAGGCTCTTCAATCTCCGCACCTTCCGCGCATCGGTGAATGGCAGCTATTTCACGCGGCTGGGAATAGGTGGCGTACCGTTTCTGCTGCCCCTGCTCTACCAGACCGGGCTCGGCTTCAGTCCTGTTCAATCCGGCCTGCTCATCATGCCGCAGGCACTTGGCGCCATGAGCATCAAGGCGATCATTCGCCGCCTGCTGGCCATGTTCGGTTATCGCGGCGTACTGGTCTCAAACACCATCATCATCGGCATTCTTCTCGTCCTGTTCTCCACCATCGGCCAGCACACACCTGTTTGGTTCATCCTGCTATTGGCGTACTGCTACGGCGGGTTCACCTCGATCCAATACACGAGCATGAATACCCTCGTCTATGCGGACGTCTCCGAACACGACGCGAGCAGCGCAAGCACCATCGCCAGTACCATGCAACAGATGTCGATCAGCTTCGGCGTAGCGGCAGCCGGACTGACGACAGCGTTCTTCGTGCCCACCGGCGCATCTAGAGTTCCGCAAGAGATGATCCACGGCATCCACCTCGCCTTCCGCTTGCTTGGGTGCCTCACCATCCTGTCCACGATCGTGTTTGCGAGCCTGAAGCAGGGAGACGGCGACGCCGTGAGCCAGCAAAAAATCCTGCGCCAACATCATCCCGACGGATAAAGCGCAGTTGTCACAGTCCGGCACAGCAGTGAGTTCCTCTCTCCTGATCAGGTTCGCGAATGTTCCCGAATCACCTGTACTTCTGCACACGCCGCAAATCGCCGTTCGATGCGCTCGGCGAAGCGCTAAACTTTCACAAATCTGCTCAATTCTTACGTGAGTAAATCGTGAGACTCTAGTTCTTCTCTCGCCAGGGCGGTTTGATGGGATTGCCTTGCGTAAAACCATAGATAGAACAGAGTCACAAGCAACAGCGCGCACGGCACCGGCGCCGCAAATGATGCAATCAAAAGACGGTTGGAAGCGCCCCCGCCTTGCCGGAACCTTGACGTGAAGACAAGAAAGAACGCCCAAGGCAGATCGGCAGTTACCAACAGCCCTAAAGCTGTCGTAAACAATGCCAGTTTGCCCGTCCAGCCGCCCTTTGCCCAAATCATGGCGCACGCGGGGATCGTTAGAATCAAAAGCTTGGCGTCGTATTGCCGATGATATATCGGAAGCAACGTGAGACCCGAAAATGTCGTCAGCGCCATCCAGCGCGTGCTGCCAGACGGTCTGAATCGAAACGTTACAAAGAGCAGCACCGCCAACACGAGCAAGCAGATGGAGTAGCTGACCTCGTTATAAAAATGAGGGTCATCACGGATCAGGCTCACTGCAGATTGAAGACTCGTAATCGTCAGGGTGCCCCGCGTCAGTACCCTGGAGGGCCCTGGATCGCTCACTGCCCCGTGCATCGAAAGAGTGGTCAGGTTCGATCTCAACTCATCAAACCAGTGTGGCGAGAGATGAGTAACCCATAACAGGACCGGCGCGCTCAGAACCACGAAGGCGAGGAGGCTTTGCAGTCCGCGCTTGCGTAAGGAACCGCCAGCGACGATAAAGAATAACCATATCAGGCCCGTGTCATGAGGTTTGATCGCGAGGCTCACCGCAAGACACAAAACTCCCGCAAATACCAAACGCTCGCGAAAGAAACACCAGGCACTCACGACGCAGAGACTCAGAGCAATTCCACCGGGATTGGCTGAGGATATGAGCGACGCGCTGTTCGCAAGATAAAAACAAAGCAGCGCTCCAGACAGAAGTGGCGCATGTTCCTTGCCTAAATCCCACATGAGGAAGGACGCGAGGATGAAGCCTGCAGCTATCACAAGTTCCCAGACAATGTACGAGAGCGAATACGGTAACATCGCAAAGGGCAGAGTAAAGAGAAACACCGTTGGAAGATAAACGTAAAGGGTTTCGAACTGGACAATATCGATCTCCTGCTCCGTTACGGGAGGCTTTCCTCCCTGATCCATGTACATTCGCAGCAAATCACTCTGCTTATACGGATCGCAATGTTGAACAAGGCAGCGTGCACAACTGTGTGCCATCGCGAAATCCATCGAGATGTCTCCGTGCACGTGCACAATCGTGATTCCTACCAGCACAAAAACAAGCGCACCGAGACAAATGAGAATGAGTCCGTCCGCCTCTGCCTTTGTTCGAGTCATTGTTCCTTAGAGTACCAAAGCCGTTAATCGCAGACAGCTCGCTCATCACTCAACTTCGGACCTTCACTTCGGGAGGAACCATATCCGACTTCATCGATACCGTATTCTTAGAGTCAGGTAACGCAGTTGAAAGCAAAAGGGCCGATCCGTCACCGGATCGACCCTTCGTACAGCAGTAGTTTTCGATTGGTCTTACCGCGATGCAGCCAGCGAAGGCCGCGTGTCCAATGAACCGTTAGCATAGCCCTTTGCGATTTCGGTGATCGGCGTCGGCTTGTAGTCGCCCGCGTGGCCAGCCTGGCCGAACTGCGTCATGCGCAGCGCAACAACCTTCTTCATAGCTTCACGTGCCGGCTTCAGGTAGTCGCGCGGATCAAACTTCTCCGGCGTCTCCGCAAACACCTTGCGGATTGCGCCCGTGATGGCCAGGCGGTTGTCAGTATCTACGTTAATCTTGCGCACTCCGTTGCGGATGCCCAGCTGAATTTCTTCCACCGGCACACCCCACGTCTGCTTCAGCTTGCCGCCGTACTGGTTCACGATGTCCTGCAGGTCCTTGGGAACGGACGAGCTGCCGTGCATTACCAGGTGAGTGTGCGGCAACCGTTTGTGGATCGCGATCAGCACATCCATTTTCAGAACCGAGCCATCCGGCTTCTTGGTGAACTTGTAGGCGCCGTGGCTGGTGCCTATGGCGATGGCCAGCGCGTCAACGCCGGTGCGCTCCGCAAACTCGACAGCCTGGTCGGGATCGGTGATGTGCTCAAGTCCTGTGCCACCGGCTCCGTGTCCATCTTCCACACCGCCCAGTACGCCGATCTCGCCTTCGACCGTCACGCCGCGCTCGTGCGCGTACTCGACCACTTTGCGGGTTACTTCCACGTTCTCTTCAAACGTCGACGGAGTCTTGCCGTCTTCCTTCAACGAGCCGTCCATCATCACCGAGGTGTAGCCCAGTTCGATGGCGCTCTTGCAGGTCTCAAAGCTGTTGCCGTGATCCTGGTGCATCGCGATCGGAATCTCGGGGTTCAACTCTGCAGCGGCCTGAATCAACCGGAAAAGGTAAAGATCTTCGGCAAACTGGCGCGCACCGCGGCTGGCCTGCACAATCACCGGCGACTTGGTTTCCTTCGCCGCCATCATGATGGCCTGAATCTGTTCCATGTCATTAACGTTGAATGCGCCGACGCCGTATCCGCCCTTGGCGGCCTCGTCGAGAAGCTGCCGCATGGAGACTAGAGGCATAGCAATTCTCCTTCTTAATATCTTTCCAGAATTCAGCCGCCGTCAGGCTCATATGGGCTTGTTTTGCGGCGGGAACTGCAATCGTCCTTATGGTAGCAGAGCCGCGCAAGGGCAAAGTGTGCGGTCGAGCACACCGCACAACTCGTTTATTGCTGAGGGACATACCCCAAACGATTGCTCGCCTCTCCATGCGATGAAGAACCCCCGATCCGCCCGCCTGGTTCATCAGATTGACAATCCACCCACAGCTTTTGGAGTTGTGACGAAGTCCGGTGACCTAGTAAGCTGCATCTCTGTTCCAGCATCTTCATTGTCTTCATCTCTGTGTCCGCAACTTCCAACGAGGTCGACTGAATGATCCGCTTCTCCTGCCGCTTCGCCCTGACCTGCGTAGCCGCCGTCGCTACCACCATCTCCCTGCCCATCACAATGCAAGCGCAGCAGAATCCCGCCCCGCAGTATCCCAACTACCCCAGCGAGACGCCCGATCACCTTCAGCCGGCGACCTCCTCGTTCGACTACGCGCGCCGCGAAGTCATGATCCCCATGCGCGACGGCGTCCACTTGCACACGGTTATTCTTGTCCCGAAAGGAGCCGCGCATGCGCCCATCCTGCTTACGCGCACGCCCTACAGCGCCGACCAGCTCACCACGCATGCGGCCAGCGCCCACCTCGGGCCCAATCTCTACGGGTACGACAATGCCACCGATGTGATCCTCGACGGAGGCTACATTCGCGTCATTCAGGACATTCGCGGCAAGTACGGCTCCGAGGGCGACTACGTGATGAACCGCCCCAATCGCGGGCCGCAGAATCCCACGCCCGTCGATGAATCCACTGACACCTACGACTCCATCGAGTGGCTCATTCACAACATTGCCGAGACCAACGGCAAAGTCGGCATCCTCGGCATCTCCTACGACGGCTGGCTCCCACTCGCCGCTCTTATTCATCCGCATCCTGCGCTCAAGGTTTCGGTGCCTATGAACCCCATGGTCGATGGCTGGATGGGCGACGACTGGTTCCACAACGGAGCCTTCCGCGAACAGAACCTGCCCTACATCTACGAGCAGACGGCGACCCGCGACAACAGCGCCAAGTGGTGGACCGCGCACTTCGATGACTACGATGAATACATGAGCGCCAGTTCAGCTGGCGAACTGGGCCGCCGCCACGGCCTCGAGCAGATCGGATTCTGGAATAAGCTGATCGCGCATCCTGCCTACGACACCTTCTGGTCCGATCAGGCGATGGACAAAGTGCTCTCCGCGGAGTTCCGCGATCACGGCATCCCGATTCCCATTCTCCTCGTGCATTCGCTCTGGGATCAGGAAGACATTTACGGCGCAACCGCGGTCTACAAGGCCATTAAGCCCCTCGATAAAACCAACGACAAAGTCTTCTTCGTCCTCGGCCCCTGGCACCACGGCCAGGAGATCGAACCCGCCGACTCGCTCGGCGCCATCCGCTTCGGTTCAGACACGGGAACATGGTTCCGCAAGAATGTCCTCGCCCCGTTCCTCGCCCATTACCTCAAGGACGATGCTCCCGCGATGGATGTCGCCCCGGTGACCGTTTACGAGACCGGCAAGGACGAATGGCAGAAACTTCCCGCGTGGCCAACGGCGCCGGCAACGAAACCGCTCTACCTCCAGTCCGGTTTCAAGCTCAGCTTTGCCACTAACACCGCTAACTCCGCTAGCACGCCTGTCTCTGCTGCCTACGACGAATATGTTTCCGACCCCGCCAAGCCTGTGCCCTTTGTGAATTACGCGGCGTTGAACGTTCCCCAGGAATACATGCTCTCGGACCAGCGTTTCGCCGATAGCCGCACCGATGTGCTGGTGTATGAAACGCCGGTGCTGCAGGAAGACGTAACCATTGCGGGGCCGCTTTCGCCGCGG
>Ga0209004_1000140_pt1 | contig 19001 bp, 12 predicted proteins | sample TexAe_RefH0_M1_FD_187948 | JGI IMG/M metagenome (GOLD analysis project Ga0209004, IMG submission 187948) | Forest soil microbial communities from Davy Crockett National Forest, Groveton, Texas, USA - Texas A ecozone_RefH0_M1 (SPAdes) (version 2) | ecosystem: Environmental > Terrestrial > Soil >... | reverse complement strand
ATATTTTTCGCGGGCGTTTCGGTATCGGCCTTTCCGCTTTTCGAAAGGCGCCCCGAGAGGATATGTTTGGTTGCAGGGGCTGCCGGTCGCAGGTAAGCTGGGCATGAACTCCACAGAGGCAGAATGAGCAAGGAAGTCCCAGTCGCCGAAGGACGGATTCACGAATTCGTAACAAAGAGCGGCGCCGACACTGTGGAAGTGGGGCGCAAGCTGGTGAATTTGCTTGCACCTCCGCAACTGCTGATTCTTCGCGGCGACCTGGGCACGGGCAAGACGACGCTGGTGAAGGGCATTGCGCAGGCGCTCGATGCTGCCGAACCCGACGAAGTGACGAGTCCCACGTTCACGCTGCTGCATGAATATGACGGCACGCGCGAGGGCAAGCCGGTGAAGCTGTTCCACCTGGATGTGTACAGGTTGGAAGGCGAAAGACAGCTGGAGACGCTGGGGCTGGATGAACTGCTGACTCCGGATGCGCTGGTGCTGGTGGAGTGGGGTGAGAAATTCAAGAGCATTCGCAAGAAGGCGACGGGCGAGATTGCGATTGCATCGGCGGGTGGCGACGCGCGAAAGATTTCAGTGATGCTGAAGGAATCGCTTCGTTGAAGCGCGATCGCAAGGAGATGGCGTAATGCCGCTGACTTTCGTGGGGTCGAGTCTTCCGTTCGTCCTCGTCGCGACGATGGCATTTGGTCAACAGGTGAAGCCGTCACAACAAGCCACGCAGCCAAGTGCGGTGAAAGATTCCGGAACGACGAGTGCGCCGGCGAAAGTTGCACCCAAAAGCCAGACGCATCCTCGCGTGGTGCAGAGCAAGCGTAGGAGGGTCTCGAGCCGGAGAGGTGCGAAGCGGCCTGCATATAGACCGGAGTACACGCAAACCTCAGTCGAGGTGATGAACGGGGCGTCGACGCAGAAAGTGGTTTTTAAGAACGACGAGGCTTCGACTGGATCGAACAAGAATATGCCTGCGCCGTTGAAGGTTGAAGTAGTGAACGGGACCTCAACCGACACGCAGTATTTCTACGCGGGGAACGGGCAGACACTGGCTCAACAAAGCGCGGCGCTGAAGCGACCAGTGGTGGTTGCGATTCAATCGAGCGACACACGGGTTGTGGGTGGGAATAAGCACCCCGTGGTTACCGGCATTACGGCGGTGGGACCGGGCGATGCGAAGAGCGCGAGCAGCGGCGGACCAAAGGTGGCGACAGGTGTTGCTCCGCAGCCGAAGAGACCGGCGTACCAACCTGATGCACATTAGATTCTGAGGCATTCTTCCGAGAGCCTGTTTCATAAATGCAACTGCTATCTGGTTGAGAACCCTCAGGCCCTCAGGGGTTAAAAAACCGTTGCCTTCCCGTCCCTTTTCGGTACGACTGAAAGTCGTGCCCTGACACTAAGCAAATTTATGAAACACGCTCCATGCAACTGGGGATGCGTGGTGCGGATCGTGCGGGCCGACTGTGATGCTGCCGCGACAGGTAGCGTGGCGAGGGCTACGGCCGTCGGATTGGCATTCGCGATATTTCTAACGAGGCACGCGTGGGCGTGGGCTGTAAGATGTTGGCTATCCTGCAGTAGCTTCCCGGAGGGTCCTGATGCGTGCATTCCGCCTGCCTTTGCTGGCTTGTCTTGCTGTTTCTCTGATTGCAATTGGAGTGTCTGTTGAACCGGCCGGCGCACGCGCGGCCACGAAGCCCCACATCTACCAGCATCCAGCACTGAGCAAGGATCTGATTGCGTTTGGATATGCGGGTGATTTGTGGACTGTGCCGCGCGCGGGTGGCGTGGCAACGCGCCTGACGACGGGTGTGGGGATTGAGACAGAGCCGGTTTTTTCGCCGGACGGAAGCACGATTGCATTCACGGGCGACTACGACGGCAACACTGATGTGTTCACGATTCCGGCGACGGGCGGCGTGCCGTTTCGCGTGACGTATCATCCCGCGGCGGATTTCGCAGTGGCTTGGACGCCGGATGGCAAGAACATTGTGTTCCGGTCGACGCGGATTTCGCAGAGCCGTTATACGCAGCTTTACGAGGTGCCGGCAAAGGGCGGAATTGCGAAGCCGCTGCCGTTGCCGATGGCGTACCAGGGGCAGTTTTCGCCGGACGGGAGGGAGATTGCATATTCGCCGCTGCCTCCGGCGTATGGATTCGATTACATGACGTTTGTGTCGTGGGGGAATTATCACGGAGGGCGCGCGAGCACGATCTGGATCACAACGCTGCCGGGGTTGGAGTCGGTGCAGATTCCGCATGAGGTCGCGTCGGATTTTTCGCCGGTGTATGCAGGCGGGAAGGTCTACTTTCTTTCCAGCCGGAAAGGTAAGGCAACGATTTATAAGTACGATCCGGCGGCGAAGACGGTGACGCAGGCGCTTGCGAACGATGGTCCGGATATTCGCTCACTGCATGGCGAAGGCGACACGCTGGTGTACGACCGGCTGGGCGAGATTTATCTTTACGACACGAAGTCGGGAACCAGCAAGCTGGTGCCGATCGAGATCGATGCGGATTTGCCGGAGGTGCGGGCGCGCATTGACAGTGTGGGAGACGAACTGGAAAACGCTTCGATTTCACCGAGCGGTGTTCGCGCGGTGATTGAGGCTCATGGGGACATCTTCACGGTGGCGGTGAAACATGGGCCGACACGCGATATTACGAACACGCCGGGAGTGATGGAGCGCGAGCCTGCATGGTCTCCGGACGGGCAATCGATTGCGTACTTTTCGGATGAGTCTGGAATGTATGCGCTGCACGTGGCACCGCAGACGGGCGACGCTGTGGCGGGAGCGGCGGCGGTGAAGAAGTTCGCGCTGGCTGCGGAGCCGGCATATTATTTCGGGCCGAAATGGTCGCCGGATTCGAAGAAGATCGCGTTCTACGACAATCGGCTGAACACGTACATGGTCGATACAACGACGGGCAAGCTGACGGTTGTCAACGACAAGAATGTATATGGCGGATTCTCGAGCGGGACATTTGCATTTGCGTGGTCGCCGGACTCGAAGTGGATTGCGTATCCGCGGTCGATGGCGAATCATCTGCACGCGATCTTCTTGTACTCCGTGGAATCCGGGCAGTCGACGCAGGTGACGAGTGTGATGGGAGATTCGCGCGAACCGGAGTTTGATCGCGACGGAAAGTATCTCTACTTCATCACGAGCACGAATGAGGGCGCGACATCGGACGGGCTCGACATGACGAGCGATCTGTACCAGGTGACGTCGAATATTTACGCGCTGACGCTGGCGGCGGATGCTGCATCTCCAGTTGCGCCGGAGTTGGAGGACGAGAAGGCTCCGGCGGAGGAGAAGGCGGAAGGTAAGAAGAGTGATGACAAGGCTGCCGATGCCAAGGAGGGCAATGGCGACGAGAAGGCACATGCGAAGCCAGCGCCGAAGCCGATGAAGGTAGACGTGGATGGAATCGAGAAACGCATTGTGGCGATGCCGCTGCCGGGGAGTGTGTACACGGGCGTGACGGCAGGGCTGAAGGGGAGTTTGTACTTTACTGAGATTGCAGCGTCGAGCCGGTTTGGGGATCGTGGCGCGACGTTGAGCCGCTGGACTCCGGAGGAACGCAAGACGGAGAAGCTGGCGGAGCATGTCGAGGCATTCGAGCTTTCGGCAAATGGCGAAAAGATGTTGCTGGCGCTGGGGCATCCGCGGCCGGAGGGCGGCGAGATGCCTCCGGGAGGCGGCCCGAAGCCGACGTGGGTGATTGTGCCGGCGAATGCTCCGGTGAAGGCAGGCGAGGGCGCGCTGTCGTTTGCAGACGTGAAGATGCGGGTTGAACCGCATGCCGAGTGGGCGCAGATGTACCACGAGGTGTGGCGCATTGAGCGCGCATTTTTCTACGATTCGAATTTTCACGGAACGAATACGGTTGCGGACGAGAAGAAGTATGAGCCATATGTGGAGTCGATCGCTTCGCGCGCGGACTTGAACTACATCTTCCAGGAGATGCTGAGCGCGTTTTCTGTCGGGCACCTGCGCGGGAACGGCGGGCAGATTCCGGATGCGAAACATGTGCCGGGCGGACTGTTGGGTGCGGACTACGAGATCAAGAACAATCGCTATTGCATTGCGAAGATCTACACCGGCGGCGAGTTCAATCCTCGGGAGAAGGCTCCGCTGGCGCAACCGGGATTGAATGTAAAGGTTGGCGATTGCATTCTCGACATCAATGGGCAGGATCTGACGGCGGATGTTGATATTCAGCAGCCGCTGGAAGGAACCGCGGGCAAGGTGATCAGCCTGCGGATCGCGGATGCTGACGGGAAGACGCCGCGGGATATTTCGGTGACGCCGATCGCGAGCGAGGCGGCGATCCGGAATGTCGACTGGATCGAGGGCAACCAGAAGAAGGTGGATCAGCTTTCGGGCGGGAAGCTGGCGTATGTGTATCTGCCGGACACGGGAGAGGGTGGCTTTACCAATTTCAATCGCTACTACTTCGCGCAGACTGACAAGCAGGGGGCGGTGATTGATGAGCGCTTCAACGCGGGGGGGCAGGTGGCGGATTATTTTGTTGAAGTGTTGGGGCGGCATATCGAGTCGTACTGGGCGCCGCGATATGGGAAGATCGAACACACTCCGAACGCCGGTGTTTATGGGCCGAAGGTGATGATTGCGAATGAGTTTTCTGGTTCGGGCGGCGATGCGTTGCCATGGTTGTTCAAGCAGGCGAAATTGGGACCGCTGGTAGGCAAGCGGACGTGGGGCGGGTTGGTGGGCATCGGGCCGATCCCGGTGCTGATGGATGGCGGACATGTGACTTCGCCGAGCGTGGCGTTCTTCTCGCCGAAGGGTGAGTGGGACGTGGAGAATCATGGTGTCGAGCCGGATTACGCCGTGGAGCAGGATCCGAAGGCGGTGAGCGAGGGGCACGATCCGCAGTTGGAGAAGGCGGTTTCGCTGGCGCTGGAGGAGTTGGGAAAGACGCCGCAGCCTGAGGTGCACAAGCCGGCTTATCCGAATTATCACAAGAACAGTGAACAGTGAACAATGGACGGTGAACAGGATGGGCGCCCGGGGTTGATCCGGCCTATTCGAAAAGCACCCAGGTCTCAGAATCGAGACCTGGGGCACCCGCTTCATTTCTTGAACCTACTTATCCCGAGATATTTATTTCATTTCCGATGATGAGAATTCCATTCGAAGAAGTGCAGAGTCGGCTTGCTGACGTTTTGCGCGGGCAGGGGTTCGGTGAGGCGCGCGCGGAGTTGTGCGCGCGGCTGTTTGCGGAGACTACTTGCGATGGGGTGTATTCGCATGGCGTGAATCGCTTCGCGCGGTTTGTGGCGATGGTGCGGAATGGCAGCGTGGATCCAGTTGCGGAGCCGCGAGTGGTGGCGCGGTTTGGAGCGATGGAGCGGTGGGATGGACAGCGGGGGCCAGGAAATCTGAATGCGTGGGCGGCGATGGCGCGGGCGGTTGCGCTGAGCGGGGAGCATGGGATCGGCTGCGTTGCGATGGCGCATACGAATCACTGGATGCGCGGGGGGACGTATGGATGGCAGGCGGCGGAGGCCGACGTAATTGGCATGTGCTGGACGAACACAATGCCGAATGTGCCGCCATGGGGCGGGGTCGACGCGGCGATTGGAAACAATCCGCTGGTGATTGCGGTGCCGCGCGCGAAGGGGCACGTGGTGCTGGATATGGCGATGTCGCAGTTTTCGTATGGGGCGCTGGAGAGCTATCGCAAGCGTGGGGAACTGTTGCCGGTGGATGGTGGATTTGACGGAGAGGGGAATTTGACACGCGATCCCGCGGCTATTGAAAGGTCGCAGAGGTTGTTGCCCGTGGGGTATTGGAAGGGATCGGGGCTGGCGGTAGTGCTGGATATGATGGCGGCGATGACTTCGCTTGGGAATGCGACGTGTGCGATTGCGAATGATCCGTTGCGGGAGACGGGATTGTCGCAGATGTTTGTGGCGATCGATCCGCGGGTGCTGGGGGATGAGGCGCGGATGGAGCAGATTGCGGATGAGGTGGTGGACTCGTTGCATCGTTCGCGGGCGGCGGAGGAAGGCAAGCCGGTGCGTTATCCGGGGGAGAATATGGTGAGGCTGCGCGAGGAGAATCGAAGACTTGGGTTGCCGCTGGAAGAGACGGTGTGGGAAGGCATTTTGAACATGTAAGGTAAGGCGGGTGGGTCCTTGCTTTCCCACCCTTGACTTCGTCAAGGATGGGGCACCCGGCGTTTGCTGAGTCCCAAAGCCGCTACGCTCATGATGACACGCGACTCAGCGTAGCTGCAGATGGGCGTTTCAAAAGCCCATGATGTTGTAGCCGCAGTCTACATAGGTGATTTCGCCGGTGATGGCGCTGGAGAGGTCGCTGGCGAGGAAGAGAGCGAGGCCGCCGACTTCGAGTTGGTCGACGTTGCGGTGGAGGGGGGCACGTTCGGCGTGGGTGCGCATCATCACGGTGAGGTCGCCGACGCCGCGGGCGGCAAGCGTCTTGATGGGACCGGCGGAGATGCCGTTGACGCGGATGTTTTTCGAGCCGAGGTTCCAGGCGAGGTAGCGGACGGTTGATTCGAGTCCGGCCTTGGCGATGGCCATCACGTTGTAGTTGGGGACGACCTTTTCAGCGGCGTAATAGCTGAGGGTCATGATGCTGCCGCCGTCGGTCATGAGGGGCGCGGCTCCGCGGCTGACGGCGATGAGGGAGTAGACGCTGACGTCCATGGCAATGCGGAAGCCGTCGCGGCTGGTGTCGATGAATTCGGCGTGCATGTCGGCGGCTGGGGCGAAGGCTACTGCGTGCACGAGGATGTCGAGCTTGCTGTACTGCTGCTTGAGCGTGGCGAAGAGCTTTTCGATCTCGCTATCGGAGGAGACGTCGCACTGGAAGCCGGAGGCGCCGGGGAGTTCCTTGATGAGGTCCTCGGCTTCGAGCTTCATGCGCTCATTCTGGTAGCAGATGGCCAGGGTGGCTCCGGCTGCGGAGAGTTTTTGGGCGATGCCCCAGGCGATGGAACGCTTGTTGGCCAGCCCGAAGACCACGGCCGTTTTGCCCTTGAGATCGATCATGCTTGTGTTGCTCCTCCGTTTGCTTGCGACTTTTCTGGTGCCGCGTCGCGAAAAGCAGATCCTTCGCTCACCACCCCCGAACTCTGCCCCAAAAGAGCAAAGACCGCTCTTTGGGGACCCTGAAAAACGTTCGGGGGGCCCCGTTCGCTCAGGATGACACTTCCTGCCCCGTTCGCTCAGGATGACACCGAGCCGGAAAAAATCGAAGAAGAAAGACCTGATTCAGGATATCAAGGCTGCTTGCCCGATCAACCGCCGAGGTCCACGAGCTGAACCTTCCCTGTGGGCCTGCCGAGGAAGCGGGAACCGAGGCGCTCGAATTTTTCGACGGAGTCGGTCGCGAAGCATTTGATAAACGGCTCCGGCGACGGGTCGAGATCCATCGTCAATGCCTGGGTAAGTTCATTGACAGGGTCCGCAGATGTGGCGGGGCCGTTGAGGAGAGCAACTGCGGCGTCTGCTGTGGACTCGGCGGAATCGATGACTGTGATGCCGCGAGGGGCGGCCCGTTCAATGAGCGGGCGCAGCAGGGGGTAGTGCGTGCAGCCAAGCACAAGGGTATCGGCACTCATGCCGGATGCAGCGGCATCGCTTGTGAGTTCGCCGAGGTAGATTCGGACCACCGCATCGGTTACGTGATGATTGATCCAGCCTTCTTCAACGAGGGGTACGAGCAGTGGACAGGCTTTCTCAAAGGCGCGCAGATTCTGGGCGGCACAGGAGGCCTTGTAGGCGTGGCTTTGGACTGTAGCGTCGGTGGCGATGACAAGGACGTCGCCGGTGGTGGAGGCGGCGCGCGCGGCGGTGGCTCCGGGTTCGATGACGCCGAGCACCGGGACCGAGACCGCGTCCTGGATGGCATCGAGGGCGAGGGCGCTGGCCGTGTTGCATGCGATGACGAGGTAGTCGGCGCCTTGTTCCTCGACCAGAAAACGCGCACTTTGGGCGGCATAACGAGCGATGGTGCGGCGGGACTTGGAACCGTAGGGGAGACGCGCGGTGTCGCCAATAAAGGAATAGCGAGCCTGGGGTGCTCGGGCGATGAGGGCCCGCAACACGGTGAGTCCGCCAAAGCCGGAGTCGAAGACGCCGATGGTGGGTGGAGTGGAGGGCGGTTCGGTCACGGCTTGTTTTCCTCGGATGGCAAGGCTTCGGCGGTCAGGTAGGTGCGGGTGAGGTCGGCGTGGCCGGCGAGGGTGGGGCGCGGCTGGCCGTCGACAAGGAAGCGGACCTCGGTGACATTGGGCAGGTTGGCGCGGATGGTGGCGCAGATGGAGAGGACGGTAAGGGATTCGGTTTCAAGGCCGGAGGGATGGCTGGCGGCGAAGGAGCCTGTCAAGTTGACGACGGCGAGCTGGGCTCGAGGATTGGAGGCTCTGGCGCCGGGAGCGGGCATCAGGAAGACCTGGGCGACGGAGGCTGCACCGCCAGGGACGGGGTGCGTAGAATCGGGCGCGGCGTAAAGGTCGAGCAGTCTGCCGAGGACGGCGCGGGCGCGGGCACCAGGGTCGGCGGGAAGCGGCAGGGAGTGCATTTGCGGGAGGAGCGAGTTGTCGAGGTCGTTGGCGGCGATGAGGGTAGCCTGCTCGGCTGGAGCGACTTCGGGGGCCCTTGTGGGACTGGTGGTTTCGCCGGCGAGGAGGCGCTTGTGGGCGCGGTCGCGTAATTGCCAGAGCTCGATTCCCATTCCCAGGGAGACGATGAGGAGAGCCACGAGGAGGATCTTCTGGTAGCGAGGGATCACGGCTGGCGAGCCTCCGTGCGGCTGGGGTCGGAGCGCCACTCAAGCACCGCGGCGGCGAGTGAGGCGGCGACGCGGGCCTGGTAGTCGGGGTTATCGGGCTCGGCGGTGATCTTGTTGTCGGAATCGCGCTGCGGGCCAACTTCAATGGCGAGGGCGGGACAGGTCATACTCTCGATGCCGGTTAAAGGAATGCGGCCCAGGGTGACGTTGAATCCGGCATGGGTAAGAGCGGAGTTGACTGCTCCGGCGAGAGCGAGACTGCGCGTGATCCACGGGGATTGGGCGGTCTTCCATGCCAGAAAGCGGGTGGGCTGGGCGGGCGGGAGCGAGGAGGCAAAGAGATGAATTCCGTTGCCGCTTTCGCTGGCGTGGAGGCTCAGGCAGGCGGCGGCGCCGGCGTGGTTGGCAAGTTCTGCGCGCCTGTTGAGGTCGACGGATGCATCGGACTCGCGGGTGGTGATGACCTGGATTCCGCGGGCAGCGAGCAGGGACCTGAGGCGGGTATTGAGCGCGAGGTTGACGGATTTTTCAAGCTGGCCGCTGTCGAGGTGGGCGCCGGTATCGTCGCCTCCGTGGGCTGCGTCGAGGACTACGACGAAGCGGGGGGCGGGGGGTGGAGCGGGCTGGGGCGGTGGCGCAGGCGCCTGGCCAGCACAGGGAAGAGCGAACGCGAGGGCGACGAGGAGACTGGTGGTAGTGGAGAAGTCCCACCCAGGTCTCAGAATCGAGACCTGGGGCACCCAGCTTTGGAGCACCTTACTCCAAGGCATAGACGGTTAGGCCACTTAGGAGTTTTGGGAAGAAGTCGGTGGATTTCTGAGGCATGACGGAGCCGGCAAAGGCGACTTCGCGGAGCTGTTCCATGGTGACGGGATTGGTGAGGAACGTGATATCGGCTTCGCCGCGCTGCACCTGATCGACGGCTTCGGTGGCGTCGCGGAGGTAGCGCAGGTTGGTTTGCTCGCGGACCTTCTCGGCGTCGAGGCCGAGGAGGCGGTCGAGGATGATGGTGTGCAGATGGCTCAGGTCGAGCTGGCGCTGGTTTTCAGGCAGGGCGGCAAGAGCGGCCGCGGCGGCATCGGGCCTGGAGCGCAGAAGAAAAGCGCCAGACCGAGTGACGGCGACGAAGGCGACTCCGGATTGCTGGCGCAGCTTGTCAATAAAGCCGGTCGCGGGAGCCTCGGGCAGTTTTTCGACGGTGAAGAACTGCTGGGCGGCACGGGCGAAGGCCCCGGGATCGAAGCTGGGAAGGCTGTGGACCACGCGATGGGTGGGCAGGATGACCAGGCCATCGGAGTCCATGTTGACGAATGTCATCATGACGGCGGCTTCGGGGTACGCGGGCTGCGGCAGGTTGTTGGCGTTGTGTTCAGCGCGGGACAGCGCCGCGGGGGCGTGTTCTTTGGAGTAATTCAGCGCGGTCTCGTAGCGATGGTGGCCGTCGGCGATGATGAGCTTTTTGTCGGCCATCGTAGAGGTGAGGAGGCGGATGACGGCTGGATCGCTGACGCGCCATAAGCGGTGGAGGACACCGTACTCGTCGGTTATTTCGGCGTCGGCGGGACCTGCGTCGTCGTAGAGAATTTTTTCGACGCTGCCGGCGGGGTCGGAGTAGAGCATGAATATCTGGCCAAAATGGGCGCGCGTGGCTTTGAGCAGGTTGAGGCGATCGTTCTTTGGTTTGGACAGGGTCTGCTCGTGGCGGAAGACGACCTGGTCGGCGTATTCGTGGAGTTTTCCGAGGGCGATGAAGCCCCGGCGTTCCTTGATTTGATCCGACCCGGGGACGCGGAAGCGCTGGGAGTAGGCGAAGATGCTGGGGTCCCGGTCCTGGACAAGGACGGATTGCTCACGCCATGACTTCAAGTCGCGGGCGGCGCGAGTGTACACATTTTCGCCGCGCTCAGCATCAAAGAGTTCAGGCAGTCCGAGGATGATGCGGACCAAGTTATATGGGCTGCGCTGGTAATAAGCCTCTTGCATGGCCGGTGAGATTTTGTCGTAGGGCTGGGTGACCACGTCTTCCAGCCGAACAGCCGACGGATTATAGCGCCACGCGCGGAATGGATAGATACTCGCCATGCAGAAGGTCTTGCTCCCCATAGATAAGGCAGGATTTGGGCGGTACGTCTCGGCGGGGAAAGTCCCGCCAAGACTGTCGCTTAGAGTCGATTGTATCCCAGTGCGGATGACAGATTTAGGTCCGATGCCGTCAAACAAACCAGAGGTGTGCGCGGAGGGACGCAAGGCATCCGCCGGGCGTGCTACACTCGCCATCATTCCCAGGTACGAGCGCATGAACCGACCCCCCATCTGGCTCGAGGCCCCGCGCAGATCATCCGTCAAGGCATGGTTAGCTGTTTGCGTCTGCGTGCTGGCTCTTTATGTGCCAGGCATTAATGCACAAGACAATCCCCTGGATAAGGTGCATGTACCGCCCCCGGCTACAACGACACCGGACGCCGGCGCGCCGGCGGGTGTGGACGCGCCGGCAGCCACGGGAGCGGGGAAGGCAAAGCCAGGATCACTGATTCGCATGAATGTGGACATGGTGCTGGTGCCAATTACGGTGACCGATCCGATGAACCGGCTGGTCACGGGGCTGGAGCAGGAAGATTTTCAGCTCTACGAAAACAACGGTGAGCAGAAGATTCGCAGCTTTTCCGCGGAAGATGCGCCGGTATCGATCGGGATCATTTTTGACTTGTCCGGATCGATGTCGTCGAAGCTGGTCCGCGCGCGCGAATCGATTCTCCAGTTCATCAAGACGGCCAATCCCGAGGATGAGTTTTTTGTAATTGGATTCAACGACCGGCCAGAGTTGATTGAGGATTACACGAGTTCGGTGGAAGACATCCAGGCGCGGCTGGCGACGGTACGCAGCGGGCACCGGACGGCGTTGCTCGATGCGATCTATTACGGCGTGACCAAGACGAAAGAAGCCAAGCACGAAAGGAAGGCGCTACTGGTGGTATCGGACGGCGGCGATAACCGGTCGAGATACACGGAGGGCGAGGTTCGCGCGCAGGTTCGCGAGTCGGATGTGGAAATATACTCGATCGGGATCTTTGATCCTTATGCTGCCACTCCCGAGGAACGCACCGGGCCGATTTTGCTGAACGAGCTTTGCGAGGAGACCGGAGGACGTTTATTCCGGGTTGATGATGTCTCTGAAATGAGCGATATTGCAGAGAAGATTTCCACTGAATTGCGTAATCAATATGTGATCGGCTACACGCCCAAAAACATGTCTCGTGACGGCAAGTGGCGTAAAGTGAAGGTGAAGCTAAATCCACCATCGGGTTTGCCTCCACTCACAGTCCATGCTCGAACCGGATACTATGCGCCTTTGCAATAGCTTGGTCCTTGCGGTACTTCTCTCGTTTTCGACTATGACGCTGGGCGCGCAACAGGCGCCAAAGCCGGCTGCTCCTGCCAGCCAAACCGCTCCCTTGACCGTAGATAGCGATCCGGTGCGTTCGCCGGATGCCGAGCAGCCGCCGAGTGTAAATGGTGAGCCGCTGCATAAAGAGGGAGAAGGCTACGTTCTGCATACCAATGTGGAAGAGGTGGTTCTGAATGCCACTGTGCTGCAAGGCACCCAATTGGTGCAGACGCTGAAGAAAGAAAACTTCGAGGTCTTTGAAGACGGCGTAAAGCAGAACATCATCAGTTTTCAGCACACCGATTTGCCGGTATCGATCGGGCTGGTGGTTGACAACTCGGGATCGATGTCGAAGAAGCGTCCATCCGTGAACAAGGCTGCGCTGGACCTGGTGGAAGCCTCAAATCCCGAGGACGAGGCTTTTGTCGTGAATTTCTCGGACGAGGCTTACATCGACCAGGAGTTTACCGCCAACGTGAACAAGCTTCGCGATGGGCTTAGCCATATTGAATCGCGAGGCGGGACAGCCCTGTATGACGCGGTGGTGGCTTCAGCCGACAAGCTGGTGGCGGATGCCAAGCGGCCCAAGCAGGTACTGGTTCTGATCACGGATGGAGAGGACAATGCCTCGACATTGAACCTGGATCAGACGATCCGGCGCGTGCAGGAGCTTTCAGGGCCGGTGATCTATTCGATCGGCCTGTTATTTGGCGATGAGATGAGCCATGCCGAGGTACGGCATGCGCGGCGCGCGCTCGAGTTGCTGTCAAACGAGACAGGCGGGATTGCATTCTTTCCCAAGTCGATTGAGCAGGTGGACGAGATTGCGGCCGAAGTGGCGCGCGACATCCGTAGCCAGTATACGATCGGCTATCACTCTTCGAAGGCGTCGACGGAACCAGGATTCCGCCGCGTGCAGGTGACGGCGGATGCGCCCGGCATGGGCAAGCTGTCTGTTCGCACGCGCACGGGATACTTCCCGGCCACGCGGGCCGCGAAGAAGCAGGCGCCGCAGAAGAAATAGGCCCGGGCTAAAGCAGTTTCGGAATACACGTTTCCACTTTTGGCGTAGTGAAGGGCGGCTTTTCCTTGATGAAAAAGCCACTTAAGTGTGTGCCACCGGTCTACACCAATTCCGAAACAGCTGTAGTAGCGGGGCAGTAGGCTAAACTGAATTGCCATGGCAGTCGAAAGCCCCTCCACCTCACCCCTCCGCGTCGCAAGCGATATCACACAACTAGTTGGCCATACGCCGATGCTTCAACTGGGCAGAATTGTGCCGGGATCGTCGGCTGCGGTGTTTGCCAAGCTTGAGTTCCTGAATCCGGGCGGCAGCATCAAGGACCGCGCCGCGCTGGGCATGATTCTGGATGCCGAAGCGAAGGGACTGCTGCATGCGGGATCCACAATCGTGGAGGCAACGGCTGGAAATACCGGTGTCGGGCTGGCGCTGATCGGCGTGAACCGCGGGTACAAGGTGAAGCTGTTTGTGCCGGAAGGATTTGCCGAGGAGAAATGCATCCTGATGCGCGGATTTGGCGCGGAGGTGGTGCGGACGCCGGAAGCCGATGGGATGGCAGGGGCGATTCGCGAGGCCAACAAGTTGGCTGATACGATTCCGGGTGCATTCATGGCCGGGCAGTTTACGAATCAGTCGAATCCGCAGTTTCACCATGACACGACGGGCGCCGAGATATGGGAGCAGATGGAGGGACGCGTGGATGGGTTTGTAGGCGGCGTGGGGACGGGTGGAACGTTCTCAGGCGTTGCGCGGTTTCTGAAGGAAAGGAACCCGGCGGTAATTACGATTGCAGTTGAGACGGAGGGTTCGATCCTGCAGGGTGGTGCGCCCGGCAAGCATCGCGTGGAGGGCATCGGGGTTCACTTTGTACCGGAAACATTTCATCGCGACGTATGCGATCGGGTGATGATGGTGAACGACGACGATGCGTTCGCGATGGTGAAGCGGCTCGCGGCTGAAGAGGGATTGGTGGGTGGATCAAGCGCAGGTGCTGCAGTCCATGCTGCGGCGGAGTTGGCGCGCGAACTGGGCGCCGGCAAGCGCGTGGCTACGATTATTCCGGACTCCGCGGAACGGTATTTGTCGAAGAATATCTTCGAAGGCGGGATTTAGGAAGCAGGGAGTAGGGAGTAGGGAGTAACACGCGCTCTTGCCGCTGCTCACGCGGCTTCTGAACAACTTCAGCCAAAGGGACGCGCAGACTGGTGCTCGCACACGCTAGACCGGTTTCGCAGTGGATGTAGCGGCGGAAGCGGCTTCTGGACACAATAGCTGCGCAACCGGCGTAGTCGGCGTGTCTGTTTGCATTTCTAATTGGACAAGGCTATTTAGGTCAGGCGCTCGCACTCGAATGCGAGCAGCCATCGTGGCCGCAAGTGCACATAATTTCAGTCTTGTTGGCTATACCTTCGCAGTGGGCGCTGCAATATTTCTGCTTCTCGGGTGGAATGCAGTTGCAAGCAGCATTTGCGCATTTCTTTGTACTCGCCATGAGTTCCCTCCTAAACCAGCCGGAGCGATGCCTGACAGGCATTGTCGGAGCTTAGAGCGGTCCCGCAGTTGGTGTAGCCGTTTCTGGCCTCGGCGGAAGGCGGATTTTTCTTAAGGAAAGGTCCACCCGGCAGCAAGGGTTTCCGGACACAGGAACTGCGGAACCGCTGTAGCCGATTACGATGCTGACTTCCTGCAAAGGGATGGCGGCTAAATTCCGAGGTTTTGCCCGGTTTGACCCAACCAATTTCACGCCGAACGCATCTCACTTGCTCTTAGAACGTATGATCGCTCGACGCCAAAAGTGTCCCCCGGCTGCCCTCTGCAGCAGTCATCACCTGATGCAAATTCTTGACCAAGAAACTTTGCTGGCGATGACATTCGTTTGTCTTTGTCTTCGGTACACAGAGTAAAAGAAGAACCTTTCTGTTCCGCTGTCTAGTTGTTTCAATTTGTTGTTGCAACTCACGATAAGAAGCGATGGACACGACGCATGTTGATCCCATCGCCCCGCGGTGATATATCGACTGCCGTTGAGGTGCAATGCGTTTAGAGATTGATTCCGAGTAGCCAGGGAGTCCTTGTGCGAATTGACCGTTGCCTCGTTGTCCCGATCGCCATCGTGCTGCTGGGATTTGCCAGCCGCTTACAGTCACAGAGCATTTCAGTTTTGCCGAAAACGATTCCGTTTCCCAACCAGGGATTGAACACGACGAGTGCTACTGTGCCGGTAACTCTGCTGAATAACCAGTCGGGAACGTTGACGATTTCGAGTATCCAGGTAAGTGCGCCGTTCGCGGAGACTAATAACTGCGGGACAAGTCTCGCGCCAAATGCGCAGTGCACCCTGAATGTAACCTTCACCCCCACGGCAAAACAGTATTACTCGTCTTCGCTGGTGATTACGGATTCTGCGGGAAATTCGCCGCAATCGGTCGCATTGTCGGGGAATGGTGTTATCCCGGTTACTTTCTCGCCGGCTGCGGTGAGTTTTGGGAACCAGGCTGCCGGCACGACGAGCAACACAACGAATGTTACGATGTCGAACAATTTGCCTGCTACGCTTGCCATCTCCACCATTCAAGCGCCGGCTCCGTTTGCGCAGACAAATAATTGCGGCACCTCGCTTGCAGGTGGAAGCACGTGCACGCTCTCCCTTACGTTTACTCCCACGGGAGTACAGTCGTTTTCATCCTCGATCACCGTGACTGACAGCGCATCCAATTCGCCGCAGACGATCGCTGTGACGGGCACAGGAATTGCACCGGTCAATTACACGCCCAAGACGATTGTGTTTCCGAATCAACCTGTGAATTCAACCAGCGCGGCCTCGGTGGTGACGGTTACAAATGCACAGACCACTCCGTTAAGCATTACGAGCATTGCCACTGCTGCGCCGTTTGCCGCGACGAACAATTGCGGAGCTTCACTTGCGGCTGGTGCCAGCTGCACGGTGAACGTGACTTTCGCACCTACGGCAGCGAAGTACTACACGGCAAGCTTGACCATCACGGATGGTAGTGCGACATCCCCGCATACTGTTGCACTGAGCGGCAACGGTTATTTGCCGGTGGTGACGTCGCCGACGCAGATTTCATTCCCCAACCAGGCCACGGGAACGACGAGTTCCGGATACAGCGTGACGCTCACGAATAAGCAGCTGGTCACGCTGAACATTGCAAGTATTCAGGCTCCGTCACCGTTCTCGCAAACGAACAATTGCGGCGCGACGCTTGCTTCGGGAGCGAGTTGCACGGTTACTGTGACTTTTGCGCCGACCGCGGCGCAGCATTATTCGTCCAATCTGACGATTACAGACGATGCGGCAACTTCGCCGCAGATGGTGCCGCTGTATGGCACCGGTTATGCGCTTGTATATTTCACGCCGAGTGTTATCTCGTTTCCGAGCCAGGCCATCGGAACAACGAGTGCGCCCACGAGCGTGACTCTCACCAACAATCAAACGGTGGCGATGAACATTTCGGGCATTACGGTGCCAGCGCCTTTCTCGCAGACAAGTACCTGTGGAACTTCTTTGGGAGCTGGTCAGAACTGTACGGTGAGTGTGAGCTTCGGGCCAACGGCGGTGCAGTATTACGCAGCGAATGTTACAGTCGCCGATAATGCGCCTAACTCGCCCCAGGTACTGCCGGTGAATGGAAACGGGACCGTGGGCCTGACTTACATTCCCAAGGTTGGCGGGCTCTACTTCAACAACCAGATTGTTCAAACGCCGAGCACTTCGCAGCCGGTAACACTCACGAACAACCAGACGACCCCAGTTACATTCAGTTCAATGGTTTCGTCGGCGGACTATCCCTTCACGACTAACTGCGGAAATGGGGCAGGCGGAGGGACGCTTGCGTCTGGTGCGAGCTGCTCGGTCATGGTTTCTTTCGATCCGCAGGTGATTGGAAGCCGACCTTCAAGCTTGATCATTTCTGAGAGTGCCGCGGGCAGCCCGATCACGATTCCGCTGCAAGGCTCGGGCATCAGCGGCACGCAAGGAGCGCTGGTAGCCATCACGCCGCTCACGCCGTGCACGCAACCTCTGCAGACATTGCAGTTCACTGCCCGTGTTCAAAACCTGTCGAACACCGCGGTGAACTGGTATGTCAACAACGTCCCGGGTGGTAACTCCACGGTTGGCACTATCTCTCCGAGCGGGCTTTACACTGCTCCTGCGACTGCGGGGACGTATTACATCGAGATAACGAGCCAACAGACGCCGTCGCTGACGAGTTCTGCGACTGTTATTGTCGAATCTTCTGCGAGCCTGACTTATGAAATCTATCCCTACGTTGCCGCCATTCCGGTGGGGGCGAAGGAGCCGTTCTCGGCACAAGTCTGCCTGGTGCCTGACTCGAATGTGACTTACACGGTGGATAACATCGCAGGCGGAAACGGGACGGTGGGCACGGTTTCCAGCACCGGCTTGTATACCGCGCCGCCGACAGCAGGCAAACATACGGTGCGCGTTACCGATGCAAGCCTGAACCGGACCAGCGGCGCCGTAGTGACGGTGTTTTCGAGCATCACGGCGGACTACGGGTCGCGCGCGGCAACGACAGCGCCGATTCCCGCGAACCTTTTTGGCTACGGACGCGGAGAAGCGATTCCAAACGTTTCGGCTCGCAATCTGCTTGGCGAGGGCGGTCTCACGATGGCGCGTACATCGGGCCAGATACCTTTCGTGTACGCAACCCAGACGCCTAACTGGACGCAGATCGATCCTTTGATCGCAACAATCCAAGCCTCGGGACAGCATACATTGCTGCAACTTCACGAATCGCCGCCATGGCTTCAGCCTACGACCGGAGTCTGTGCAGGCAACGTTTTCGCAGCTCCTACCGACGTGAATCAGTGGGCGCAGATTGCAGCGTCGTACGTGGCTCACATGGACACCGCATTCCCGGGCGTAGTGACGGACTACGAAATCGGCAACGAGCCCAACGCCACCGGCATGTGCTCGACGTCGAATCACCTCACGGTTTATCTGGCGCTCTATGCCGCGGCTGCCCCATTGATGAAGGCACAAGCAGCGCTGGACGGAGTAACGATCCACATCGGTGGGCCGGTGATTTCAGGCTATACGCCTTACTGGATCGATTCTCTGTTGACGAACAGCACAACCGCGCCGTGGGTGGACTTTGTCAGCTATCACCAGTATTTCTATGGCTCCTCGCAACTCGAGGTCGCGTGGGATACGTACACGGACATGCCTTCAATGTATGAGGCGGAGCAGGATGTGAGCACAGGTGCTCAAGCCAACTACGCCAAGGCGCTGACAGCGGTGGCGAAGGGGCAGCAACCGAACGCCGCGAATACTCCGATCTACGTCACGGAATACAACACCAACTGGGCGTTCTACCAGGATTGTTGCCGCAACAGCAACACCTATGCGCCGGTGTTCAATTCACTCTATGCGACGGACATGCTGAATTCGATCTACAACGGCAGCGCGCGTGTGCCGAGCAAGATCTTCTACTTTGCCGGCTCTGCGTATCCGTGGTTCTGCCTGATTGGCGTTGTGGACAGCAACAACGACTGCCTGTATTCGGCTGGAGCAACGCCGGGCCCGTACCCGCAGTATTTCGCGTACCAGTTGATTGCATCGCCGCAGTATCTGGGGCTGTCGGCGGGCGGGTTTATGGCGAAGAGCATTTCTGCGCCGACGGGTGGCGGAGGTCTGGCTACAACGGCGTTCTACACGACCAATCACGACGCGTTTGTGATCACCAATCCCACGTCGACTGCGTACAACCAGATCACGGTGACGCTGGCGAATCCCGGATTGGCGGGCACACAAGGA
>Ga0209004_1000139_pt1 | contig 19033 bp, 19 predicted proteins | sample TexAe_RefH0_M1_FD_187948 | JGI IMG/M metagenome (GOLD analysis project Ga0209004, IMG submission 187948) | Forest soil microbial communities from Davy Crockett National Forest, Groveton, Texas, USA - Texas A ecozone_RefH0_M1 (SPAdes) (version 2) | ecosystem: Environmental > Terrestrial > Soil >... | reverse complement strand
CCGGCCGCGCCACAACCTGAAACAACACCTCCGCCCGTGCGCGTCCGGGCCGCCGCACCGCATGACTTTTCGGAACTGGAGAACGGTCGAATCACCGCCCCTCCAAGCATCCCGCCGCGCATCAAGTACGTTGATGGCCCGGAACCCGCTTTTGCCTCCAACATTGGGACAGATTTGGGTACGGGCACACCCGGAGGTGACGGCACAAACCCGTTCGGCGGAAGGTCGCCCGTCACTGTTGTCCATCCCCCCGCGCCGTCCAGCGTGCACCTTCCCTCAAAGCTTGTTGAAGGCTTTCTGATTTACAAGAGCATCCCGCAGTATCCAGTCATCGCAAAGACCGTGGGTCAACAGGGCACCGTCGTTCTGCAGGCGACGATCTCGAAGTCGGGAACCATCGAGAACCTTCAGATCATCAGCGGCCCGCCTATGCTGCAACAGGCCGCGATCGACGCCGTAAAGACCTGGCGCTATCGCCCCTATCTGCTCAACCAGCAGCCGGTCGAAGTCGAAACCACGGTGAACGTGATCTTTAGAATCGATCGCTGATTCGCTGCGCTCACTGGAATCTCCTTTTCCGTGCCCGGGCGCATCCAACCAGGTGCGCCCGTTCTACTTCATAGCAATGCAATTGGCGCTATTGCGGGTCGATCGGCGAAAATCGCATGTGCCATGCGAATCCTCTCCCGCCGTGATTTTCTGATGTCCGCTTCCGCCGCCACGCTTGCCGCCGCAACCACAGGCCTCGCCGCATCCCGCACCCAGCGCGTCTTCGTCGCCTCCGGAACTCCCGAGGGCATCCGCGCCTTCGACTGGAATCCCGCCACGGGAGAACTTAGCTCCGCCGGCGTTGCAGCTGAAGTATCAACCGTCGATTGGATTTGTTTTTCGCCCGATCGCAAATACATCTATGCCGCCTGCGAAGTTGATACCTTCAACGGCAAACCCACCGGCGAACTCGCCAGCTTCCGCGTTGCCGGCGGAAAGATCGAACAGCTCTCCGGCCAGAACTCTGCCAGCAAAGGCACATGTCACTGCGCTATCGACCACACTGGCCGCGTTCTCATTGCAGCCGACTACGGCGGAGGCAGCGCCAGCAGCTTCAAGGTCACCGACGGCAAGCTCAGTCCACTCGTCTGGAGCGAGCATTACACCGTGCACGGACCCAACGCCGATCGTCAGGAAGCGGCGCACGCGCACTTCGCCTCCTTCTCGCCCGACAATCGCTTCGCCTATATCAACGACCTTGGCGGCGACATGATCCACATCTATACCTTTGATCCCGAAACCGCGGTGCTCAAGGGTGCAGGCGCATACAAGTCCGAACCCGGCGCAGGCCCGCGCACGCTCCACTTTCACCCCAATGGATCAACGGCTTATTCGATGAACGAGATGAGCTCGTCGGTCGATGTTTTGAAGTGGAACAAGGCGGACGGCAGCTTGACCCGCATCAGCACGACGAATCTTCTTCCGCCAAATGCGCCGCTTCCGAATCCAAAAGATGCGCCCGAGGGAAACACCGGCTGCGACACGGTGATCGCGAAGGATGGACGCTTCGTTTACTTCGCGAACAGGGGAACGGATTTTCTCTACAGCTTCAAAGCCGATCCTGCGACCGGGGCGCTTTCGCCGATGGAGCGAACGGGAACAGGCGGGAAGACGCCGCGTAACTTTACGCTCGATCCCACCGAGCACTGGATGCTGGTCGCCGATCAGAATTCGAGCAATCTCGCCGTGTTTGAGCGCAACGCAACGACCGGCAAGCTCGCAGAAGTAGGCAAGACCTTTGCCTGCCCGACTCCAATGTGCATCCTTGTTGCATGAAAGCTTGTGAATTGTCATCCTCAGCGCAGGAAGCTTGGCCCCGCGGACGTGAGTCTGTGGGGTAAGCTGCGCGAAGGATCTGCTTTTGTTTTTGAAATCTGGCGCGAAAAAGGACTCGAGGAGCCGTTGATCCCTACGCGCCTATCAGCGCCGGGTGCCGCAACGCCGCAGAGCTCAACACCGGGCTCTCTTCCACGGCCGCAGCTGCTGGAACATGCGCCAGCTCCCACGCAGACCGATCCTTCATCAACTTCGCCACCAGTGCCGTATGCATTGCGTGTCCCGCGCGCTCGGCAACGACCAAACCTTCAATACGCCGTCCTGCCAGCGCCAGGTCGCCGATCAGATCCAGCACCTTGTGCCGGACATATTCATCGCTGAAGCGCAGCGGCCCGTTCTCAGGACCCCTCGGCCCGAGCACAATCGCGTTCTCCTGGCTCGCGCCACGAATCAGCCCCATGTCGCGCAGCTTTTTCTCGTCGGCCTTGTAGCCGAATGTCCGCGCCGCGGCGATAAACGTTCCATACGTCTCCGCCGCCAGATCGATGCTTGTCTCCTGCCGCCCGATGGGAGCAGGGAAGTCTATTCTGTACTGGATCCTATACCCCGACCCCGGATACAACCCGATGAACTTGTCGCCTTCGCGAACCTCAACCGGCCGCAGCACCTTGATCGACTCGCGCTTCCTGCGCTGCGTCTTGATGCCGGCTTCGCGAATCGCCTCAACGTAGGGCAATGCGCTTCCATCCAGGATCGGCAGTTCCAGGTTGTCGAGTTCCACGATCACGTTATCCACGCCCACGCCGATCAGCGCGCTCAACAGGTGCTCTGTGGTCGAAATCAGCACGCCTTGCCGCATCAAGCTGGTCGCATAGCTCACCTTGGCTACGTTTCGGCCCGTCGCGGAAATTTCAAAATTGTCGAGGTCTGTTCGCCGGAACACAATGCCCGAGCCGGCCGGTGCCGGCATCAATCGCATCGTTACGGGAGCGCCGGAATGCAGTCCGACTCCTGAGAATTCCAAGGGTGCTGCAATCGTCTGTTCCAGGTGTGCGGTCTGTCCCAATCAAAACTCCAAGTCAAGTTCTCAACGTCGAGCAGGGGGGCGTAACCACAAGATTAGACGCCAAATACAAAAACGCAGTGTGGCAAATCTGCAACACCGTGCGCAAAACTTATGGAGTTCTTCGACGGACCATATGCAAACTATTGCCAAATCAATCTGTTAACTGGAAGCTCCCAAGGTAACCATCTAGTAATAAGAGAGCGGACAACGTCTCTCGAGTTAACATCCGGTGTCTCATTGGTGCACGGTTTTCGCCTGAATTTCGCCCATGTTGAGGCCGGACACGACCAAGCCAGAACTACTGATCGCCCCGCAGAAACCTGCCGATTTTTTGATTGAGGAACTTCTCGTCCGCAGGATTACTGCCTGCGCCTGCTGTGTGTCCCCACAACGAGGGGATTGGAACCAGGGACACTTTAGGAATGAACTGCGCTTCGTAGCGCGCATCGGTAAGCGGAAAATACAGGTCGGTCTCGGAAGGCATATAGAGGAACGGCACTTTGATCGAACGCAGCGCTTGCTCCACATCTCCATTGAACCCGGGTGTTGCGCCCACATCATGCTTCTCCCACGTGCGCATCTGGAGAATGAGATCATTTGCGTCGGCGCCGGGAATGAAATCGGTCCGGAACTTATTCAGCACTTGCTCGAATGTTGTTCCTGGCGGGTTGTCGGTTCGCCATAATTCTTTGCGCCACCACTCCTGAGAAAACAGCCAGCCGGTCCACACGGTCGCAAAAGCCTCGAGTCCCTTCCGAGGAGGCTCGGTGTAGTCTCCGTCTTTGAATGCCGCGTCAGCAGTGAGGGCGGCGATCTGGCCTTCCAGCCGAACCACGCCGTGACCATAGGTCTTGCCGGTTCCCGATGTTGCTACGATGCGGTCGGCAAAGGTTGGATAACTTACCGCCCACTGAAAAGCCTGCTGCGCACCCATGGAGAAGCCAATCACCGCTTTGAGATGCGTGATCTTCAAGTCCTCGGTCAGCAACTGATGTACGGCCTGCACATTGTCCCGGATCGTCATGACTGGAAACCGCGGCCCATGAAAGGGCTCAGGCGTATTGCTCGGCGATGAGGAACTGCCATTGCCGAAGAGCTCGCTCGTCACCAGGAAATACTGATCCAGATCGAGCGCGTGTCCGTGACCCATCAGCCACTCGTAACCATGCAGGTTGGCCATGTAGTGAGAAGGCAGAAGAATCGCATTATCGTGCGTTGCATTCAGGTGACCATACGTCCCGTAGACGATGTGCGCTTCAGGCAGCGTCACTCCACCCTCGGTATGAAAATTCTTGATCGTGAACACATGCCGTTCGGGATTGAGATGCTGGGATGTATCGGACGAATCTTGCGCACGAAGCATGAGGCCGCCCATGCTCGCGCATACGCACAGAGCCAGCAGCAAGAGTTTCTTCATTGTCGTTCTCCTCAATAAGTCAATCAGGAGCTCATCCGCTATGGGAATCCGGGCGGACGAAAAAGCGCAGGACCCGCAGTAAGTTTATTTGCCGCTCAAAAACGCATCTACGACCTGCACATACTTATCGGGCTCTTCATACGAAGGCAGGTGCCCGCTCTTGGCGAAGATCTCCAGCTTCGCTCCGGGTATCGCCTTATACATTCTCCAGGCGTTGAGCGGGGCAACGTTCATGTCGTAGCGGCCATTGATAATGAGCACTGGGAAGCTAAAGTTCGGCAACTGCGCAGTCATATCAGCCTTCTCTGCGGCCTCGCCGACGGCCGCGCCCACGCTGGGCACATAGCCAATGTCCCCTACGTGCGCAAGGTAGGTGTGCAGCAGGTCCTCGCTGTAAAAGATCATCCGAAAGTGATTGATCAGCTGTTTCTGCGCGGCTTCGTCAGTATCTCCAAGCTGCTTCTGGACAGCGGCATCTTCTTCCTCGATGTCGGGAAATACCTGTGGAAGTAGATGCACCATGTCTTTAAAAGCGGGCGGAGGAGAATCGCTCAAAATCAGTTTGTGCACGCGCTCGGGATGCGCCGATGCGTAGGCCATGACGAGGAACCCGCCGTACGAGTCGCCTACAAGATCCACTTTCTGAAAGCTGAAATGCGCGCGCACCGCTTCCAGATCCGCGACCTGTGCATCCATGGTCTGCGCGGCACCGGGCTGAACATGCCTGGACGCCCCAGTGCCTCGCTGATCGTAGAAGACGATTTGGCGCCGCTGTGCGAGCCTCTCCCAGACATCGTTCTGGATCATGTATTTGTGAGAGAGCCCGGGGCCGCCATTCACGGCGACTAAGGGAGTTTCGCTGGTGGGCTGGCCGTAAACCTCATAGCCGAGATCAACGTCCGGGGTGTGAATGATGCCGGTGACCGGTGAGCTTCGCTGCGCTGCAGTTGACGGCGCGATGAATGAGAGCACACCAATCAGGAAACCAAGAATGAGCCTTTTCTGCATGGGGAATCAAACTCCTCTGAAATGCGCTCTTCTACTCTCGCGATCTCGTCAGGCAGTCTCCATTGCCGCCAGCACCGCATCAGCAAACTGCGTCGTGCCGCAAGTTCCACCCACGTCCCGCGTCAGGCATTTGCGCTCGGCATATACGGTTTCAAGCGCCTTCTGCACCTTGTTTGCCGCGGCAGTTTCATTGAGATGGTGCAGCATCAGCACGGCGGATTGCAGCAGTGCGGTCGGATTGGCAAGGTCCTTGCCCGCGATGTCCGGAGCCGATCCATGCACGGCTTCGAAGATGGCGCACTCATGGCCGAGATTCGCTCCGGGCACCAAGCCGAGTCCGCCGACAAAGGCCGCGCAGAGATCGCTGACGATATCGCCGTAGAGGTTTTCAAGCAGCAAGGTGTCGTACTGGTAGGGATTCATCACCAACTGCATACAGGTGTTGTCGATGATGTGCTCGCCGTAAAAGACCTCGGGAAAACCCTCGGATACCTTGCGCGCGCAACGCAGAAACAACCCATCCGAGAGCTTCATGATGTTGGCCTTGTGGATGGAGTGAATCTTCTTGCGCCCATGCTTGCGCGCGTATTCAAACGCAAATTTCGCGATCCGCGTCGAGCCTTTTTCGGTGATGACCTTGATGCTTTCGACCACGCCCGGAACGACCTCGTGTTCCAAACCCACGTACTCGCCCTCGGTGTTTTCACGCACGATGATCAGGTCCACGCCTGGCCACTTCGATTCGAGACCGGGAAGATTTTTGATCGGCCTGAAGTTAGCGAAGAGGTCGAATTGCTTCCGCAGCGTGACATTGATGCTCTTGAATCCGCCGCCAATCGGCGTCGTCACCGGCCCCTTCAACGCCACCTTGTTGCGTGAGATCGAGTCGCTGAGATCGGCGGGAATATATTCGCCAAAAATCTCAAATGCTTCGGCCCCAGCCGCAAAGCGTTCCCACTCCCACTTCACGCCCGTGGCTTCAAGAATGCGCACGACAGCCTGTGTAACTTCAGGCCCAATCCCATCGCCGGGAATCAACGTAACTTTATGTGTTTTCGTTTCAGACATACGTCAGCTTTTAGCTCCTCCCTTTTGGGCAGTCCCTGATCAACGCCCGCCGGTTTTGAAAGGGCACGACTTCAGTCGCGCCGCAGAGCAGGAGGTTGATTCGGCTTTAGCCGCTGAGGGGGTGGTTTAGCTCGAATTACGGATTTGCCTCAGACAGCTTCTAGCTTATCGTGTCCGGGCTGGCATCAGAACCGGCCATTGTGAGCTGCAGAGTAGGTCGCGTAACCGAAGAAGAACAATATCGCCGAAATGAGGAAGACTGCGGTGATGATGTTATCGATCATGGCCCACGCCTTGATGAACTCAACGAGCTTCGTTTTCAAGAGTGCGTTCATGGCCTGCCCTTCGCATCACTTCTTTGCTCGGCCCGTCCGATGGCTCTCCAGCAAATCTTCCAGTTCTTCCTTGAACTCCCGCACATCCTTGAAATCCCGATACACCGACGCAAACCGGATGTACGCCACGGTGTCGAGTCCCTTGAGGTGCTGCATGATCAACTCGCCGATCTCGCTGGTGGTGCGCTCCCGCTCCGGCGCATCCATCAGATAGCTCTCCGTCGCGTCGACCACTTTTTCCAGTTGGGTCGACGAAACGGGCCGTTTCTCGCATGCGCGCAGCAACCCGCTCAGGACCTTCTGCCGGTCAAACCGTTCGCGACGGCCGTCCTTCTTTACGACCATGTAGGGAATCTCGTCGATGCGCTCGTAGGTGGTGAAGCGCCGAATGCACTTCTCGCACTCGCGCCGACGCCGAATCGAGTCAGCCTCTTTGCTTTCACGTGAATCGACGACTCGATCTTGCAGAAATCCGCAGTAGGGGCACTTCATTCTAGGGTGATTCTACGGTATCCCACTGCGATGTTCCGAATAGCCCGTCGCTGTGACTCCGACGCCCTGACGCCGTTTGAGCGGAGCCGTTTTCGAGCGACTCCCTTCAAGCAAATGGAGCAGGTTGTTGGATAAGTTAGGTCGATGTAGTTCGTGCTCCAGGTTCCACTGCACGACTTGGACGTCGCGCAACAAACGGAAGTTGCCCACCTAATTCCCCTCACCTATTTCCATAGATCGGGCGTAAGCGCCACTTCGCGAGAACTTAGTAAGAGGTTTCCGGTGGATTCGGTCGAAGCGCCCTAGCGCGTCTCAATGCAGCGATCGAAGCGATCAGCTCAAAAACTCTGCAATCGCGTTGACCACGGCTTGCTGCTCGTCTTCGCGGAGTTGAGGGAAGATAGGCAGAGCGAGCACTTCACGGGCGGCGCGTTCAGCTTCAGGAAAATCTCCCTCCGCGTAACCGAGGTTCCTCAGCGCGGCCTGCATATGCAGTGGCACCGGATAGTAGATCTCCGAGCCGATCTTGCGTGACGAGAGGAAAGCGTGCAGTTCGTCGCGACGCGCGCAGCGGATGACGTACTGGTGCCATACGTGATGGGCGCCTGCTACTTCCTGCGGCAGCACGATCCCATGACGAGGTCGGCTTCCGGATTCCGCAAGGCCTTTCGCGTGGAACAGGGCACGATAGCGCTTCGCGAGCGTTCGGCGGCTCTGGGTCCATCCCGCAATGTACTTGAGTTTGACCTGCAGAACGGCGCCCTGGAAACCATCGAGGCGGGTATTCCAGCCGACTTCATCGTGGTAGTAGCGGCGACGCATTCCATGCTGACGAAGCATGCGGACACGCTCGGCGATTTCGTCATTGTTTGTCGTCACCATGCCGGCATCGCCCGCTGCGCTGAGGTTTTTCGTTGGGTAAAAGCTGAAGGCTGCGGCGTCGCCAAGCGCGCCTGCTTTAGCGCCATGCCATTCTGCGCCCCAGGCCTGCGCAGCATCCTCGATCAATTTGAGTCCGAATTTATTGCCTAGTCGCGAGAAACTGGCCCAGTCCGCGCACTGGCCGTAGAGGTGCACCGGCAGAACAGCGCAAATTGCGGTCTTCTGCGGGGCTTTCAGGAGTGTTTCGACAGCCTCAGGGGCCAGGTTGAAGGTGGCGGGATCGATATCGGCCAGCACCGGCTGGGCGCCCGCTCGCAGAATCGCGCTGACCGAGGCGAAAAAGCTGAAAGGGGTGGTGATAACGGCGTCGCCGGAGCCGATTCCAGCGGCAGCCAAGGCCAGCCAGAGGGCATCGGTTCCGGAGGAGCAGCCGATGGCATGCCTTACGGCCAAGTGCTCGGCGGCGGAGCTCTCAAAAACCGCAACTTGCTCGCCGAGAATGAATTGCTGCGTCTCTAAGACATGCTGGAGCGCCCTGAGCAGCTCCTGCTGAAGAGGCTCGTACTGGCGCTTCAGATCCAGCATCGGCACGGATATAACGGCGGAATCCGGGGCATTTGCCACGGAGATATGGTAGCAGCCGAGGGGATTTTACCGTCCCGATGTGAAGGGTGTGCGAGGTTTGCCGCAGGGTAAATTCTGCCTGGGAGAGTTGAAAAGGTTCGCGAACCGCTATATTGTTGTCACATTGCGGGAATTGGCGGCTCCGGGGCTTCCGGAGCCGTCCCCGCCGATTTGTCTTATCACACGGGCGCAGTAAGTTTGCATCCAACCAAATCTAGAAAAGAAGCAGGAGATCGGCATATGGAGAACAAGCCGGCACAGAACATTCAGGACACCTTCCTGAACACTGTTCGTAAAGACAAGACCCCCATCACGATTTATCTGGTCAGCGGTGTGAAGCTGACAGGAAAGATCCGCTCCTTCGACAAGTACTCCGTTCTTTTGGAGAACAACAGTCAGGAGCAGCTCATATTCAAGCACGCCATTTCGACCGTGGTGAGCAACCGGAGCGTGATGCACACTGAGCATCGCCCTGCACTGGCAGGGATGGGACCGGCCGCTGTGCCGGCGCCCGCGCCTCCAGCGGCGAACGCGGAGCAGCGATAAGACAGGGAGCGCCGTCAATTGGCAGTTGAAGGCGGTGCCAGAGGGCGAGTCTCTTCGACGACCGAATCCGGTCGTTGGAGGGAAAAGCCTGAGCGTGCGGTTCTGGTCGGCGTGGAGTTCGCGGCTCGTCCGCGCGCCACTCGCGCTGGTCTCGACGGTGCGCGTCGCGCGGCGTCACGCGTCAACGATGACGATTCTTCGGCGGACTCAGAAAACCGTCCGAAATCGCCAGCAGACTCTCCGGGATTGGACGCAGATGAGTCTCTGGCGGAGTTTCGCGAACTGGTGCGCAGCGCGGGCGGCGAAATCGCAGCGGAGCTGATGCAGCGTCGCGCTCGACCCGATCCGGCCACACTGATCGGCGCGGGCAAGGTGGAAGAGATCGCCGGCGTCGCCGCTTCGACCAACGCCGACCTGGTTCTTTTCGACCACGACCTTAGCCCGACTCAGTTGCGGAACCTTGAAGCTGCGATGCCCTGCCGTGTGCTCGATCGCACCCAGCTTATCCTCGACATCTTCGCGCGGCATGCGCGCACGCGCGAGGGCCAACTGCAGGTAGAACTGGCTCAGCTCGAGTACATGTTGCCGCGGCTGACGGGGCGCGGCAAAGCCATGTCGCAGCTTGGCGGCGGCATCGGCACACGTGGACCGGGTGAGACGCAGCTTGAAACCGATCGCCGAAAAATCCAGCGCCGCATCGACCAGGTGAAGCTCGATCTCGACGCCGTCAAGCGCGTACGCCGTCAGCAGCGGCAACGTCGCGAGGCCGTTCCGGTTCCGACAGTCGCGCTGGTGGGATACACCAATGCCGGCAAGAGCACGCTGTTCAACCGGATGACCGGAGCGCAGGTGCTGCAGTCCTCGCGCATGTTCGCCACGCTTGATCCCAAGCTGCGCGCCATTGAATTGCCCAGCCGCCGCCGCGTTCTGTTGTCAGATACGGTGGGATTCATTCGCAACCTGCCGCACACGCTGGTCACAAGTTTTCGCGCAACCCTCGAGGAAGTGGAGCAATCCGAGATTCTGCTGCATGTTCGCGATGCCGCTTCAACCTACGGCGAAGAACAAAAGGCCCAGGTGGAGAAGGTGCTCGACGAACTTGAAGCCCTGGGCAAGCCGCGCATCGAGGTATTGAACAAGGTCGACCTGCTCGACGTAAACGAACGCGAGGGCCTCGCTGCGCGCAAACAGCCGCGTGACGAGCAGCACCCGGTCGAAGTACTGGTTTCGGCGCAGAGCGGAGAGGGCATGGACGCGCTGCTTGCGGCCATCGATAAAGCGCTGTTTTCCGATCCCGTGATTGAAACTGAACTGCGCGTGCCGCAGAGCGATGGCGCTGCGCTGGCTGCGATTGAGGGCGGCATGGTGGTGCATTCGCGCGCGTATGAAGGAAATCTTGTGCGGCTTGTGGTCAGCGGGCCGGCGTCGCTTGTGGGGCGGCTGCGCAAATACCGCGTTCGCGATGAAAAGGCATCAAAGGAAATCGCATGAGCCTCGACCAGCCCGGCTCAGGGATATCCATCACGACGCTCGCCACTCGCGAGGTTTATCGCAACCAGTGGCTGCGGCTGCGCGAAGATCGCATTCTTCGCTCGAACGGCAAAGAGGGCATCTACAGCGTGGTCGAAAAGGACGACTGTGCTCTCATTTTGCCGATCGAAGACGGGCGGGTCTGGCTCGTCGAACAGTTCCGCTACACCATCCAGGAGCGCGCGCTGGAGTTGCCGCAGGGCGGGTGGGAGATGGAGATCGCGGATCCCGAAGAACTGGCGCGTGGCGAGTTGAAGGAAGAGACCGGTCTGCATGCGGCGGAGATGACCTACCTCGGCTTTCTGTGGATTTCTTACGGATTCTGCCGGCAGAAACAGCATGTGTTTCTGGCCACCGGGCTCACGATGAAGGAGCGCGATCCCGATGATGAGGAGCATGATCTGGTGATCCACACCAGGACGCTCGAAGAATTTGAGCAGATGGTCCGCGAGGGAACCATCCGCGACGCGTCCACCGTCGCCGCCTGGGGACTCTACCTCACCTGGAAGTCGCGCAAAGCTTGAGGCCTCCCCTCCGGGCGAGGACTCCGACGCATTGCAGCAGAGAGAGAATGGAACTCCATCGTTTTGCGTGCTGACGCCGATTGCGTGCAAATAAATGGGGACTAATCCACCCGCGCAGCAAAACCTCGCGGTCCTGCCATACGTCTACCAAGTTGAGCCGCTCCCCTGATGATTCCTCCGCCCCTGGGCCACCGTTTCGGGCTATTCATGTCTGGTTCCATTCTTTTGGCAGTGTCAGTATTTTGCGCGGCCCATGGTCAGGATGCTGCGGTTACCGGGTCGTCACTCGCAACGGCGGAGCGCATCGAGAAGCCTGGATGGTGGCCTACCAAAGGTGAGGCGGCTCGCAGCGAATACGCAGGCTCCGCCGCGTGCGCGAAGTGCCATGAAGGCATCTCCGCGTTACAAGCGGAAACACCGATGTTCGACGCCGCCAGCCGTCCTTCAGAGACTCGTGTCCTGCGCGAGCATGACAACATGCAGTTCAGCGAGCAGGGATATGAATACTCGCTCGTGCGCGAAGGCGATCGGACGATGCTTCACATCACAAACGGGGCGCACAGTCTAGCCGCGCCCGTGGTCTGGGCGATGGGGAACGGCGAAATCGGTCAGACCTATTTACTCAAGAACAAAGATACCTATTACGAGAGCCGGCTCAGCTATTTTCCTGTTATATCCGGGCTCGATATTACGCCGGGTCATTCGAAGGATTCCCCCAAGACACTTGTAGAGGCCGTGGGCATGGCGCAGTATCCTGATACCGTTAAGCGCTGCTTCGGCTGCCACACGACCGCATCGATGGTATCGGGAGAATTTGATCCAGAGATTGCAACGCCCGGCATCGGGTGCGAAGCCTGCCACGGTCCGAGTGCGCGGCATGTAAAAGCGGTGGAGCAGGGCGACAACTCTGTCGCTACGCCGTTCAATCCAGTGAATCTCGCACCTGTCGACTCGGTCGATTTCTGCGGAGCGTGCCATCGCACCCCGGCGGACATAGCCGTCCCGGAACTCGGCCGGATTGGGATCCTCGGCATTCGTTATCCGGCCTACCGATTGGAACGTAGCTTCTGCTGGGGAAAATCAGGCGACACGCGCATCACCTGCATCGCTTGCCATGACCCGCATAAACCGCTTGAAAAGGATTTGGCAAGTTACGATTCGAAGTGCCTGCAGTGCCACGCCACCGCCGGCCATCCCGCTAAAGCGACTCAAGCGGCCGCCTGCATCGTCGCCAGCAAGGACTGTGCGTCTTGCCACATGCCCAGGTATGAACTCAAGACGGCCCATGCCGTCGTTACCGATCATTACATCCGCGTTGTCCGGCCCGGCTCGGGATACCGAGAATAGTGCGAGTCAAGGGCAGTCGGACTCGATGATCTGATTTTCGGAGAAAATGCGCCAGAAAATCGTCCGCCATAAAATGTCAACTCTATGATTATAATAATCTTATATGCTAAAATTGCCAAATTATAAAAACGCAGAAATCCAAAACCAACCCGTGCTTAAAACAGGGAACTTATCCACCTGAAATCATTCAAATTTCCGCCTCATCCGCCTGTCCGGCGGCTGCGGTCATCAGTGCTTCTACTTTGGCATCGAGTTCGCGAGCGACGCGAAGGGCAACCGGCGTTCCATAGCTGCCGAGAAAGCTTGCCATGGTGTCGTAGGAGAGTTGCACTCCGTCATCGCGTTCGTCGACGAGAAGGGTGATGGGCGCGTAGGAACCCGCGTCGTGGACATGTTTTGCCATGGCCATCATGATGAGCGGATTGCCGATGACCAGGCGGACAATCCGGGGCGTAGCGGCCGGGGCGGCCAGACTTTGAGCTTTCTCGAGGAATTGGCCGTGATTGAAACGTGTGAACTCCATGAGGCCGGAGGGGCCGATGGCACGCTGAACGACTGCTTCCATTTCGGGATAGGTCGTCGCAGCGGCGATTTCTTTCCAGAATGCCTGCATGTCAGGATGGCCGACTGCAGCGTCGATGCCTGCTATTACTTCTTCAAATTTGCGGGAAGAGTTGAGTACCCGGCGCTCGACAGTAATTCTCAAGTTCAACATGGGATTTTGATGTCGAGCAGGCGCAAAGAGGCGCACAGAGTTTTGGAATGACAGTGACATACGCTCCCGCCGGTCTAAGCATTCAGACCAGGCAAGCCGCCGCGAATCGCCGGCCCTTCAGAAGATGAGCTTGTAGATGTTGGTGTTGGTGTCGAAGGCGATTCCCTTGCGGCTTTCCAATGCATCCTCGCCGGCTCCGGGGTTGCGGTAGGCGTCGACCTGAAGCACGGTTCCCTTGTCGCCGTTGACCACTCCATGGATGTGGATGGGCGCGCCGAGAACATGCGCGGTGTAAAACCCGGGGCCATACACGGTGTCCCAGGCTTTGGAAATGTCTGCTGGAGATAGGGTTGGATTGCTGGTCTGGTGACTGGTCGGCTTGGTCGACACCTGAGCCCACCTCCCGGTGCAGTGCTCGCCGTTTTGGAGCGTCGCGGTGAATGTGCCTGAACGGAAGCCGCCGGAAATGCGAGCCGCGTAAATGGGAGGCGGAGTTTGAGCCGAGGCGGGACCTTGAACTGGATACAGACGTCCGTTGAGATAGCAACCGGACAACATGCAAACGCACAGCAGGGCAGGAGCAAATCTGGCTTTCATAGAATTCTCCTGCGGTGAAGACGGTGCGCCAGCCGAAAAAGTTATGAGGTTTATGTGCTTACCCAGAAGAGAGTGCGGGCCAGAACAATGATCAATAGGTGATTCGGGCAGCCGGTTCGGCGGGAACGCAGAGAGTAGTTGGGAATCTTGCTCTCCCAGGTCTGAGAATCCAGACCTGGGAGACACGGGCTGCAATGGGCTTCCTTTGTCGAGTTCTTACGCGGAGCGATATCTTTTGAAGGCCGGCGTCGCGATCGCGATGAAAAGAACGAAGGCTGCAAGCTGGGCGAGTTTGAAGGGCATCTCGGTTTGAGTAGGCGCCAGCGCACGCAGAGCCGGCATTTTCTGAAACATCTGCACGATCAAAACAAAGAAATTGAGGTAGAGCGCGAGTATGGCGCTGATCACATAAGTTCCGCGCCAGCCGTCGCTCAAATGGGCGCGACGACCCGCAATCATGGCCAGAACCAGCACCACGAGCGATAGCAATCCAACCACGATGGCAGGGGTGACACCTTTGAAGGGAAATAGAAACCCTGTCAGGCTGGTCAGCGCGGTCATGATCAGAAACACCGCGGTCAACAGGGGCAGGCGCTTTGCCGCGATCATGGCGTAGACAACGATGAATCCCGCGCCGATGGCAATCAGGCTTATATACACATGGAGGTAGGTGAACATTCTCAAGCTCATGCCAAGAATCATGGAGCCGTCCTTTCATAATGCTGGACTAGAGGACTCGATTCGATCGAGATCTCAACACAAAGAGACATGAAGGAGGCGGTTCCGCGCTATGCGGAACACGCTCTTGCATCGAGCGATCGCGCCCGAAGAGGCCTGAATCTGCGAGTGTTCAGGCAAGCGGATACTTCGGGACCAAGAAGAGTAGCACACGAGTTCGCGGCAAGACCAGCAAGGACGCGGCTTACGGAAAGCAACCGCCGATCCTTCGGCTCGTATCGCCTCGCTTCGGTCGCCCGTGGTGACACGCGATGACGGGCGCCACCGAGCTTGATCTTAGGGGCGGTTAGCGAGTTCGATATAGGGTGAGGGGTACACAGGCCCGATGTAGTCGGCGCGGGGCCGGATGAGGCGGTTGTCGTCGAGCTGTTCGATGACGTGCGCGGCCCAGCCGGCCATGCGGCTGATGGCGAAGATGGGCGTGTAGAGATCGATGTCGATTCCCAGCGTGGCGTAAGTTGATGCGGAGTAGAAGTCGACGTTGGCGTTGAGCTTCTTGTCCTTGTTGATGTAAAGCTCAATGGCGCGCGACATCTCAAACCACTTGGGCTGGCCCGCGTCTTTGCCGAGTTGCTCGGACATGCGGCGCAGATGGGTAGCGCGCGGGTCTTCGGTCTTGTACACGCGGTGGCCGAATCCGGAGATCTTCTGCCGGGCGGCGAGCATATTTTTCACGTATTCGACCGGATCGGCGCCGGCCTTGTCGATGGTGTAGAGCAGCCGCATCACAGCTTCATTGGCGCCGCCGTGCAGGGGACCTTTCAGAGCGCCGACAGCGCCGGTGACGGCGGAATGGATATCGGAGAGAGTGGCGGCGATAACGCGGGCGGCGAAAGTGGAGGCGTTGAGTTCGTGGTCGGCGTGCAGGATGAGGGCGATGTCGAGGGTACGGGTCGCAGTTTCGGACGGCTTGACGCCGTTCAGCATCCACAGGAAGTTGCCAGCGTGGGAGAGAGCGCGATCAGGGGGAATCACTTCGAGGCCCTTGCGAATGCGATCGTAAACGGCGACGATCATCGCGATCTGCGCGGTAAGGTTGTAGGCCTTGCGAACGTTGGCGTCGTGCGAATTGTCTTTCTCGTCGGCGTCGTAGAAACTGAGGGCCGACACCGTAGTTCGCAGCACCTCCATAGGCGTGGCTGAGGTGGGGAAGGTGCGGAGCATGTCGACGATGCGCTGGTCGAGAGCGCGGGCGAGGGCCAGTTGCGAAGAAAATTCGCGCAGCTCGAGTTCGCTGGGCAGGCGGCCGTTCCACAGCAGGTAGGTCGTCTCTTCAAAGTTGGAGCGCTCGGCGAGCTCGTGAATGTCGATGCCGCGGTAGGCGAGAACGCCCGCCTCTCCATCAATGAAGCAAATTCCGGAATTGGCGGCAACAATTCCTTCAAGACCCTTACCGACGACAGCAGTGGACATATCCTTTGGGACTCCCCTCTTTGGGTGGCTCAAATCGATGCGCTTCTCGCGTTCGCGCGGGCTCCAAGCCGGGCCCGGTAAAGAAAAGCGGTAATGCTCTTTATAAATGAGGGGTTCGACGGTTGTCACGGTTACGGTCTCAAAACGCGCGCATGAGGATAGAATCCATGCCAGCACCCAGGATGATGCGATGTTTTTTGAGTGAGATGGAAATGACGATCAAGCGCGTTCAGGTTGCTGAGATTCTGTCTTTGCGGGAGCTCTATCGGAAGGAGATGAACTGCCAGATTGTGCACGATTCATTGCATGCGCGAGAGGGATGGACCGAGCCTTCCCTCATTGAGCTGGACGGCGAGGTGGCGGGATATGGGTCGATCGTGGTCGGCGGCCCGTGGGCGGGAACGCGGACCATCTTCGAGTTTTACGTGGTGGAGCAGCAGCGGTCGCGGTTCTTTGAGGCGTTTGAGGTGCTCAAGGCGGCAAGCGGCCCGGATGCAATCGAAACCCAGACCAATGACGTTATGCTGACGGCGATGCTGCACACCTGGGCGCACGATGTGTTCAGCGAAAAGATTGTCTTTGAAGACAAGCTGACGACGGCGTACCGGGTTCCGGGGGCAGTGCTACGCAAACGGGAGCCCGAAGGCGACTGGATGCTGCTGGAGGTGGGCGGCGAGGTCGCGGCAACAGGAGGCATTCTCTACCACTACAACCGGCCGTATGGAGATATCTGGATGGAGGTGGCAGAGGCGTTCAGGGGGCGCGGGTTCGGTACCTATGTTGTCCAGGAGCTGAAACGGATCTGCCGCGAGGGTGGAAGCGTGCCATGTGCACGCTGCAATACGGGAAATGTGGCCTCACGGAAGACGCTGCAGAAGGCGGGATTTGTTCCGTGCGCCCACATGCTCCGCGGGAAGTTATGAAGTAAAGTTCAATCGAAGGTGCGTGCGACGCGGCGGACGCAAGTCACTTTGGAGGGTTGAGGTGGCGCAGCAATTTCCCCATAACCGGGTGGACTCTTCTATAGTCTCTGTAGTCTTCCGCAACCGCTGAAGCGTTGTTTGTAAGTGTGTACTGATGGATGCGGACGAGCGGAGACTCGAGCGTTTTCGCCCTGGTTGCGAGTGACCGGCGAAGAGAGTCTAAGAGAGATCGGGCTCGCGCCAAACGAACATATGGAGCGGATTCCAGGAGAACTGCTCCGGAGGAGAAGGAAAGCATGAGCGACGAGAGAACCACAATTGTGGAGACGACGCCTTCGTATAGCGGTGCGTTACTGGGCGCGATTGCACTGGCCGTGCTGGCGGCGCTGGGCGGGCTGGCGTGGAGTTACACGCTGAGCAACCGCATTACGCGGCAGGAAGCAGCGCTGTCTGAAGCCAACCAGCAGAACGCCAAACTGGAAGCGCAGTTGCGCGAAACCAATGCGCGGCTCCATGTTGCGACCGACGAGCTGGGCAAGAGCGTCGGAATGACGCAGAAGCAACTGGACGCGCGAGCACAAGAAATCATGGCTCGCGAAGCGGCTGATAACAAACGGCTGGAAACTGCGCAGAAGCAGACAGCGCAGCAGGTGACCGCGGTTTCAAGCGATGTTTCGAGCGTGAAGACCGACGTGGGCGGAGTTAAAACCGATCTGACCAAGACGCAGGGCGATCTGGCCACAGCCGTGAGCCAGCTGCAGTCAATGAAGGGCGATCTGGATAATCATTCCAGCCTGATCGCGCGTAATGGATCTGAGTTGGAACTGCTGAAGCATAAGGGCGACCGCAACTACTACGAATTCACTCTGAACAAGGGACAAAAGAAGCCCGTGGGCACGGTGAGCCTGGAGTTGAAGAAGGCCGATCCGAAGAAGAGCAGATTTACGCTCGAGGTGTTTGCCGACGATAAGGAGTACGACAAGAAGGACAGGAACGTGAATGAGCCGCTGCAGTTCTATGCAGGCAAGGATCCGGCGCTGTACGAGATCGTGGTGAATACGGTGAGCGCGAAGAACACGATTTCAGGCTATCTGTCGACGCCGAAGGGTGCACCCACCCCGCCTAACGTTCAGTAACGGTATCTTTGGGAGCGAGGGTCAGGGACGGCAGGTATTGGAAGTTGAACGAATAGTCCAGGTTCTTGCGTGCCTCCCAATCGGCCTTGAGAATGCGGAATGAACAGACGAATGTGCCTTCTTTTGTCTCGCCCGGCTGAATCGTGAGGTCGGGCGAGATGGGATTGGCGTGCCACTGCATCAGCTGCGGGTAAGCCTTGAAGATGCGCTCAAAGTCAGTGGGAGTCGCGGCGTAGCTGGAGTGGATGCCATCGGCCAGTGTGGTATTGGCGACGATCTGGTGCAGGAAGATCGGCTGCTTGCTCTGGTTGTGCAGGCGCACATGGGTAAACAGCAAAACCTGGTCGATCTCCTCTTTGGGGATAGCGGCGCCATTGGCGTCGAAGCCGGAGGATTCGGTGTGCATGGGGTGCGCCCAGACTTCCAGGATTTCGCCGGTGGCGGCGGGTGGCTTTTCGCCGGCGATTACATACACGGTGACAGCGATGCTGACCAGCACAGCAGCGACGACGGTCGCGATGATGACATGGCTGGTGCCCTTGGTGTAGGACTCGCCGGCGGCGACGTCTTTGGATTGCTGTTGCAGCAGACTCATGACGACCTCATCTTATGCCTTACTGAGCAAAACAATCCAGCGTCCGGGGCCTGTGGATTCGACGTCTATTTGCCCGCTTGGGGATGGTTGGCTGCATTTTGTTTAGATGCGGGGGCGCAGGGCGGCCAGGAAGTCTGCGGGGGGCAAGGTGTTGAGGATGTCGGTGGGGGTGAGCCAGGCGATCTGTATCTTCGGATTCGTTTCGCTGCGCATCCCGATTTCCGGGTTCGCGGAGCTGACCTCTATTACAGCC
>Ga0209004_1000138_pt1 | contig 19211 bp, 14 predicted proteins | sample TexAe_RefH0_M1_FD_187948 | JGI IMG/M metagenome (GOLD analysis project Ga0209004, IMG submission 187948) | Forest soil microbial communities from Davy Crockett National Forest, Groveton, Texas, USA - Texas A ecozone_RefH0_M1 (SPAdes) (version 2) | ecosystem: Environmental > Terrestrial > Soil >... | reverse complement strand
CTCCTTCGTGTACTTCACATACTTCTGACCCATTTGCAGTTCTCCCTTCCCTGCAAACTGTCAAAATTCTAACTGTCTCACTTTGGGGGTGCACTCCACGAAAGATTGGCGCAATGCGGCGACTAGAAGCGTGAGTTGTCGCCCCACCCGAACGACCCCTCAAAGTGCTGGAATTCTCTCTCTTGTCCCGGCACAAGGTAGACACTCACAACATCGAATCGCACCGGCGGCGCAGTCGTCTGCGGAAGCTGCCGCACATACCGGCGCGCAAGCCGGCGCAGGACATTGCGCTTATGCTCATCGACGGCGGTTTCGGCGGGTGTCATGTCGTGAGCGGTGCGCGTTTTCACTTCGATGAAGCAAAGCATCGGACCGTCCCACGCGATCAGGTCTATGTCGCCCGACACGTCTCCGGATGACCAGCGTCGAGCGACAATTGTGTAGCCTTTGCGCTGTAAATGAAACAGCACGGCGTCTTCGCCTTCGATTCCAACCGCAAGGTGCGCAGGGTTGTTATCTCGACCACGGCGACGCGCCAACGTATCGAGGCCATGCAGTGCTCGCTCGAGCCACGCAACCCGCATCAACCTGATCGATTCCATGGTGATCATTCTGCGCCGCGACAAGCTTGCAGCGCAAACGACAGAAACAAAAACGCCGCGCCTGTGCGCGGCGTTCTCATCGAATCAACTTGATCTCAGACACTCGCGGTGGAGAGTTCGCCCGCATGCGCGTGCTCTTTCTCTACCTGCGTCAGGCAGTCTTCAAGAATGTCGAGAGCAACCATTGCTTCCTCTTCGCTGACAATCAATGGCGGGCAAAGCCGGATTGAAGTCTCGCCGCAGCCCAGGATCATCAGGCCTTTTTCGAAGCAGAGAGTCTCCACGCGATTCCTCAAAGCACTTGCAGGCTCGCGTGTCGTTTTGCTTTTTACCAGTTCCACGCCGATCATCAATCCTCGACCGCGCACATCGCCGACCAGCGTGTGTGTTTTCTTCCATCCGTGCAGCCGCTCCAGCATCTTTCCGCCTACCCTGGCGGCGTTATCGATTCCTTCGCGTTGCAGAATGTCGATGGTCGCTATTGCCGCCGCGATCGAAACGGGATTGCCGCCGAACGTCGACGCATGTGAACCGGGAACCCAGTCCATGATCTCCGCGCGGCTCATGCAAACGCCTAGAGGCATGCCGCTGGCAATGCCTTTCGCCATGCAGACAATGTCTGGCTGCACGCCCGAGTGCTCGATTGCCCACCACTTGCCGGTGCGGCCCGCACCGGATTGTACTTCATCGGCAACCAGCAGAATTCCATGCCTGTCGCAGATTCCGCGCAGTTCACGCAGGAAATTATCGGGTGCGACTACGTATCCGCCTTCGCCCTGGATTGGCTCAACGAAGATCGCAGCGACTTCTTCCGGAGGCAAGATGGTCTTGAATAGCTTTTCTTCGATGTAGCGCGCGCAACCGAGGCTGAATGCTTCCTCTTCCTGCGGGCCGCCCGTGCATCCGCGATACGCATATGGATAGGGCACGTGGGTCACGCCCGGAACCAACGGCGAGAAACGCCGCTTCTGCTGCGGCTTCGAAGCCGTCAGGGAGAGCGCGCCCATGGTGCGTCCGTGAAACGCGCCGAAGAACGCGATGATGTGCTGCCTGCCCGTGTGGTACCGCGCCAGCTTCAGCGCGCATTCAATCGCCTCGGCGCCGGAGTTGCCATAGAAGAAGCGATGCGGTCCCGGCATGGGCGCCACAGCCGAGAGCTTTTCAGCAAGATCCGTGAGCGGCTCGTTATAGAAGTCGGTGCCCGAAATGTGAATCAGTTCCGCCGCCTGCTTCTGAATTGCCGCTACGACTTCGGGATGACAGTGGCCGGTTGAAGTCACGGCGATGCCCGCTGCGAAGTCGATGAACTCATTGCCGTCCACATCTTCAACGCGAATGCCGCGTCCACGCTTTGCGACAAGCGGATAGGAGCGTGTGTAGCTGGGCGAAATCAGCCGATCGTCGGCTTCCACGGCAGCCCTGGCCTTGGGTCCCGGTACAGAACCAACCAGCTTCGGTCCAAACTTGGAATGCAATTCTTGTTTATTCATTTCCAGTCTCCTCGTCAGATTCGTTTGCGCGGCGCAGTATGTGGCAGAGCCGCGACCCCCGATGTGAGGTCATTTCCGTTTCGCAGACTTTATCAATCCACGAGAGCAGGCGAGGGCCTTCGGCGGTCCGTAACTAATCGCCGCCGAAGAGACTAGGTCGTGTGCGGGTAGGCAGGACGCGCAGATGGCGTCGAGGGCAAATGCACCGCGCGCGCGCGCGCGACCAGCGTTTCGTCGCTGCTATCGGCTGCACTGCGCATGTGAAGAGATGTTGCATCCAAGCCCCGCTGGTCGCAGCATAGCACGCACACACAAGGACTTTCCATCAGTTTCGACGACCTGCCACGGCTGATTCACGGCGAATACCAGAGTTTGTTTCACAAATGTCCGCGACCTGTCAGTTGAAGTCGCTCAGGGGTTAAAAACCCTTGTCTTTTGCGTCATTTTCGGCACGACTGAAGTCGTGCCCTGACACAAAGCCTATTTATGAAACGCCCTCTACGCAACTTGCGGGAAGCAAAGGACGCTCACCACAAGCTACGATTGAACCAAATACATGGCCTCCGCTACCGCAGAATCAGGCAGTTCCCCAAGTCGTCCCGCCACGAAAGTCTCCATCGTGCTGGCCTTTGCCAGCGTGTATTTCTTCTGGGGATCCACGTACACGGCCATCCGGATCGGCGCCGCCGAAATGCCCGCGCTGCTGCTGGCAGGCACGCGCTTTCTCATCGCCGGCGCCATCCTGCTGGCATGGTGCCGGTGGCGCGGACTGCGCCTTGTGTTTCCCGCGAGGACAATGCTCCTGCTGGGCTTCATGGGATTGTTGCTCCTCGGCGGCGGCAATGTGGGGTTGGTATACGCCGAGCAGACGCTGCCGAGCGGGCTCTCTTCGCTTATCCTCGCGGTCATTCCGCTCTACGTCGCGCTGATCGAAATGTTTCTCCCCGGTGGCGAACCAATGCCGCCGCGCGGGTGGCTTGGTATGGCGATCGGCTTCGCCGGCCTGGGCGCGCTGCTCTGGCCTTCGTTGCGCACCGGTTTGGCAGGCGACCACTCGCGCCTCGTGGCTATCGCCGTATTATTGGCGGGCGCACTCTCGTGGACCGTGGGCAGCATCTTTTCCCGGCGCACGAAATTACCGGTAAACAGTTTTGTCGCGGCGTCATGGCAGATGATCGCCGCCGGCATCTTCAACACCGCCCTGGGATCGATCCTGGGCGAGTGGCCGCAGTTCCATTTGAATCGCGCGGCGATTGGATCATTGGCGTGGCTGGTTACGGGAGGATCGCTGCTCGGCTACACGGGATTCATCTATCTCATCGAGCATGTTCCCATTGCCAAGGTGGCGTCGTATTCCTATGTCAATCCGGTGGTCGCTGTGCTGCTGGGGATTCTTCTGCTGCACGAGCGTCCCGAGCCTGCCGAGTTTATCGGCATGGCCGCGGTCGTAATTGCGGTGTTTCTGCTGACAACGGCGCAGATGGCTGCGAGGCCCGCGGCTGCAGAGAAATGAGCGCCAGAGCTTTCAGGCGCAACTTTCAGGTTGTTGGCTTCTTGTCGAAGGCTGTCGCAGGAATGAGTTCAGGAAAGGAGTCTCCATCCAGGGTAACGGCGGTTCCCTCGAACTCCTTCAGCGCCTGCGCATCGCCAGCCACGGTCATCCAGCAGACAGCGGCCCTTTTCAGCAAGCTGCACGCAATCTCCAGCGTGTATCCCATCTCGGGATGGCCTTTCAGATTTCCCTTGGCCCGCTCGATCCAGATGCTGTGGCTACCCATTTTGTAGGTGTCATACACCGGATCGGCGAAGTCGAAGACTGCTCTTGGCCCTTCGGAACTTCCTTCAGCGAAACCCGGCAGATCCTTTTCCGTCAATATCTGTCCAAAGCAATCGAAGGGCAGCGCCATGGCAGCCATGAAAGACGGCGGATTTCCGCGGCGGGCGCTGATGGGAATCTGAACGCAGGCGATTTCCCTTTTTTCATCTTCGGTCTTCGCCTTTTCCATTTGGTTCTTCTTCACTTCGGGGAGCGTGGATTGCGCATCAATCGCGTCCCAGCCGGTCGGGACTTGATACTTGAACCCCAGATCCTCAGTAGAAGGCGGGGGAGCAGCAGGCGTCTGCGCCATCAACGGCGCGGCAATCAAAAGAAATACCGAGAAAAGAGGACGGATATTCATTGCGCGGCAAGTCTACCACGGTCCCGGAAGAGAGCATTGATTGCCACTGGCCGGCAGTCTCTATTTGAGCGCCAAAACGGACAGTGCCGAAGCAATTCCGGCGATTGAGAAGAGGATTCCCAGATACCAGTAGATTCTGCTGCGAGTCAACAGTGTGACCGACGTGATGACCAGGCCGATTTCGAGCAGGGCCTCGGAGAGATCAAAGCGGTCGGCACGGGCTTCGGCTTTTTTCACTTCGTCCTGCAGTTCCTCGGCCTTCTTTTGCTCCTCCGGCAGCTCGTCCTTCCACTTGGCCTGATGGTCGGCGTCGTCCTTCAGAGTCTTCGAGGTCTTGTCCTTGTCGGCTACCGGCATGACATTCAGGATGTCGTCGGCATGCTTCGTAATCTCAGAGCGGATCTTTTTGGCTTGATATTCATTCCACTGATCGGTAGCCCTGTTCTGGTCGAGCACAGCTTCAGTGTGCGTGCGATGGCCCAGCACCGTCATCACCGCCACCAGCACGGCGACCACGCTCATCGTAAAGGCGACCGGACGCAACCCTGACTCGCTTGAACCGTGTTCGGCGTTTTCCTTCAATTCCTGTGCTTCATTGGCTTCCATGGGAGCATGGCCTCCTCCGTGGGGTATGTGTCTGGGCAGCGTCATTTACGCTTCCAGCGTACGCCATCCTTCGAATCTTCGATGATGATTCCTTTTTCCGTCAGCTCTTTGCGGATCTGATCGGCGCGGGAAAAGTCGCGGCGTTTTTTGGCTAGGTCGCGCTCGGCAAGCAGCGCATTGATCGCTTCATCGGTCAGCCCCTGCTGCGCCAGCAACTCCGGCATAACGTCGCCCATGCGTCCTTCCTGCCTGGCCCATTCGACAGCCTTGCGCGTTGGCTCGGTATCGTGGTCCTCGATCACGGCAAACACCGCGTCGAAGATGGCCAGCACTGCTTGCACCGCCTCGCGATCGGCCTGGTAGAACTTCCCCTGATCCATCGCCGTATTCGAGAGGCGAACCAGCTCGAAGATCGGCGCCCGCGCCTCCGCGGTGTTCAGATCATTGGCAAGAGCGGCCAGGTAGTCGTCGTGAGCCTTCTTCGCAGCAGCCTGGACCTCGGGATTTTCCCCTGCCGGAAACGCGCCTTTCACCAGGCGGCCGTTAAACGTGCGCAACCGGTCAATAGCCGCCGTCGCGTCGATTAGCCCATCGAAAGTGAAATTGAGTTGATGCCGATAGGGAACCGAGATGAGAGCCAGCCGGATCGCCGAGGCTTTATACCCCTTCAACAGCAAGTCGCGAAGCGTATAGAAGTTTCCTTCGCTCTTCGACATCTTGCGCCCGTCCACGAGCAGAAACCGGACATGCATCCAGTGGTGCGCAAGCGGCTTGTGAGTGACGCTCTCGCTCTGCGCAATCTCGTTTTCGTGGTGCGGAAACATCAGGTCTTCGCCGCCGGCGTGCAAGTCGAAGCTGTCGCCGAGAAACTTCATCGACATCGCCGAGCACTCGATATGCCACCCGGGCCGGCCGCGCCCAATCGCAGTCTCCCACGATGTCTCGCCGGGCTTGGCGGCCTTCCATAGAGCGAAGTCGCGCGCCGAGTCTTTTTCGTACTCGTCCACATCCACGCGGGCGCCGTCCTCCATCCCGCTCAGGTCCTTCTTGCTCAACTTGCCGTATTCGGGGAACGCCCTAAGCCGGAAGTACCAGGAACCATCCTCAGTCCGGTAAGCCGCACCTACCGCTGCCAGCTTCTCGATCAGTTCGACCATGCGGTCGATATTCTCGGTGGCGCGCGCAATCAGCTCCGGCCGCTCGACTCCCAGCGCGTCCAGATCTTCAAAGAAGGCATTCACGTACTTGGGTGTATATTCGCCGATCGGCACACCCGCGGCGGCGGCGTTGCGGATAATCTTGTCGTCCACGTCGGTGATGTTCATGACGTGCCGGAGTGCCATTCCCGTCAGCTTCAGAAAGCGGCGCAAAACATCGATTTCAAGGAAAGTCCTGAAGTTGCCGATATGCCCGTAGTCATAGACCGTTGGCCCGCACGCGTACATCCGCAGCTCTTTCCCATCCATGGGGACGAGCTCATCCACTTGTCCTGAGAGGGTGTTGAACAGGCGCACGGGCATTGCTGTTACGGACAGGAGACTCATGTTTCGGGTCAAAATCGGGGTCAAAGGGCCTTTCTGATTGTAGCAGTGGGGATTACGGGTGGGATTCCGGTTACTTTTGTGGCCGAAAAAGTGACCATGACTTCGTCGTATGCTTGCTGCAAGGCGGCGTGCGATGGTCAGCCTGCTGATGGAAGATCACGTCTTATCTTTACTTTGCGACCCGGACACACGCTACTCCCTGGAGATGGCGGGTAGCAACCTGCGCAATACGGCAACCGGCCGCATTTACCCGCTCCGCGAGGGCATTCCCCTCTTCGTCAGTTCCGTCACCGGTTCAAACCTGAAATACCAGACTCTTTACGACCGCATTGCTCCCGGCTATGATCTGGCCGAGCGTCTCTATCACTGGTTCACCCGCAAGCCCAACTACCGGCTTGAGTTCATCGGTGAGCTTGAGTTGAAGCCGAACGCCCGGGTGCTGGAGACCTCCGTAGGAACTGGCGCGAATCTGCGTTTCCTGCCCCGCGACATTGACTTCTACGGCGTCGACATCTCCTGGGGAATGCTGCGCAAGTGCCGGCGCAACCTGCTGCACTGGAGGCGCAATGCTCATCTGTTTCAGGCCGAGGCCGAGCGCCTGCCCTTCAAGGTGGAAGCCTTCGATTGCGTCTTCCACGTGGGTGGCATCAACTTCTTCACCGACAAGGTCCGCGCCATCAAGGAGATGATCTGGGTGGCGAAAGCCGGCACCAAGATCGTGATAGTGGATGAAACCGAGCGGACCATCCGGGAGAACTACCAGCGAACGCCAGTCGTCCGCAACAGCTATGCGCCGGGAAGCGAAAAAGTGCAATGCCCCGTCAATCTTGTTCCCGCCGAGATGAAAGATATAGCTGCTCGCGAAATCTGCGGCGGCAAGCTCTACTGCCTCACCTTCAGAAAACCGTGAAGACTGCCTCGAATCTGGGGCATCACTCTCCAGCGCAGATCACAGCAGGCCAGTAGAATTCGATGAATTTGCGCTCGTCGAGTACAAGGCAAAGGACGCATGGTGGTCGGCCCTGAGTATGATGTGGCGGCGAGCGGCCGTGATACTATCATTCAACCAATGTTCACAAAGGCCGCAAATCCGTGCCGCCGTTGTTTCCCCTGCCGACATCTGCGCGGCTGAGCCTGTGCAGCCAGTTGTTTGACGGCTGCTTTCGATCCCCCAAATCGCAAAGTGCTTGCGTACGGTTTTAGAGCGGATCGGTCTTAATCTTCCGGATTTTTGAAGAATGGGCCTTTATTTCTGATTTTTTGAAAGTTTGGCCTCAACTTCCGGTTTTTGGGAGAATTGGCGTTAATCTCTGGTTTTTGAGAAACAGTGCTCAAGGCGCTTTTTCCAACGGGACAAGCCGCTCGGCTGTATCGATCCCGTACAGAAGCGAGATTTTCGAGGTTGCAAGCGTGACTGAAATTTCCCTGCCACGGAGTCCTCAATGTAAGCCCGGGGCTCTTGTAAACGCATATGAAAGCTGCGGTTGACCGAGTTGGGACCCAATCATCGCCGCAGAGCAGACCATTTGTTTCAATTCAAGGAGGAGTTATGCAAATTAGCGGAAAATGGTGGCGGACTTTCCCCGTCCTGTTCGCCCTGTCGTTGCTGTCCTCTGTGCCGTTGTTGGCGCAGACGTTCCGCGGCAATATCAACGGTGTGGTCACCGATCCAACTGGTGCGGTCGTTCCGGGAGCAAAGGTGACGGCCACCGACGTTGCCACCTCAGCCGTTCGCGAGACGGTTTCGTCCGGCGCGGGCGAGTTCGCGTTCAACGATCTGCCGCTCAGCTCCTACAACATCAAGGTCCAGGCGTCCGGCTTCCAGGCCACTGAGGTCACCGGCGTCCAGGTGCTGGCCGGCAAGATTTACACTCTCCCTGTCAAGCTGAGCCTTGCACAACAGGCTGCGACCGTCGAAGTCTCTGCCGATGCTCTTTCGCTAGACACCACCACGATCACGCAGACCACGACCCTCGCTTCTGCATCGTTGCAGGATGTACCGCTCAACGGCCGCGACTTTACGCAGCTTCTCGGTACCTCGGTGGCCTTTTCCGGCTACAACAACTCTGGCTCAGTGAACGGTACGCGCAACAACCAGATTAACTACACCATTGACGGCACCGACAACAACGATCTTTACCTGAACGTGGACGCCGTCAACCAGGGCGGCATCAGCGGCATCGCCGGTGTCGTTTATCCCATTGACGCCCTCGACGAGTACTCGCTCCAGACTAACGGCAACAGCGAATCCGGCCGCAGCCCGGGCGGTAACCTGAACATCACCACCAAGTCCGGCACCAACCAGTTCCACGGCACGGCCTACTACTACAACCGCAACGAAGCGCTGGCTGTGCTGTCGCCCTTTGTTGCTCCGGGATCGCCGGAGCAGCCGCTGCGCAACCAGAACTACGGCGGTTCGCTGGGCGGGCCCATCTGGCACGACCACACCTTCTTCTTCCTCACCTACGAGGAGCAGAAGTTCGTCATCGGAGAGCCCAATACCGTTACCGAACCCTCGCCTGCTTACCAGGCGCTGGCGCTCGCGGAGTTGACCAAATTCAACGTGCAGCCCAGCCAGGTCTCGCAGGCCATCCTCAGCACGCTGTGGGATCCCGCTGTTCTTGCCACCATCACTGGCCCCAATGCAGGTTCACCGGGCAACTACTCCAGCAGCGCGCCGCAGAGCGGTTACAGCCACAACGCCGTGGCCCACATCGACCAAAACTTCAGCGACAGGAGCCACCTGTCGGCACGCTGGTACTTCGGTCAGGGCTACGCCGACGCTCCGAGTTGCGTGTTCGTCTGCTCCTACCTGCCGGAGTATTTCCAGACCGTTCCTTCGCACATCCAGAACTACGATACAGTCTGGAATTACAACCTCCGCTCCAACCTGAGCAACCAGGTTGCCGCCGGCGCGAGCTTCTTTACGCAGGCCTTCGCCGATGAAGTGCACAGCCAGAATCCGCTGACGCTGGCCGGCCTGAACACCGGCGCTACCCTGTCCGGCTCTCCGCAGATCGCCGTCAACGGATTCGACTCGATCGGCGTCACCCCCACTTCAGGCCGCAACGACATCACCGGCCATATCGGGGACACGCTCTCATGGACGACCGGCAAGCACCAGTTCCGCTTCGGGGTTGAGTATCGCCGCGCCTACATCGACCTCTACTACAACTGGGGCGCACGCGGCGCCTTCAACTTCAACGGCTTGGTTGGGCCCTGGGCAGGCGACAAATCCGTCACCGACCCCAACGTCCTGACGCTGGCCGACTTCCTTGCCGGCTACTCGTACACCTCCGGCATCACGCTCGGCACCCAGGAACGCTTTATCTACACCCACACCGGGAGCGCTTTCGCAGAGGATTCCTGGCAGTTGACACCGAAGCTGAACGTGAACCTTGGCCTGCGTTATGACTTCCAGCAGCCCTACTACACCAACGATCCCAACCTCTCCATCTTCGACCCCAGCAGTTCCACCGGTTTGGTGGTAGCCAGCTCGGGCTCAGGCACGCCGAATTACATCTACAACGACAACAAGCTCGACCTTTCGCCGCGCGTCGGGCTCTCCTACCAGGCCCGCACCGGCACTGTCATCCGCGCCAACTACGGCATCTACTATGACCAGCCGGCCGGCCAGGCCTTTTTCGGCAATATCGGCATTCCCAACGGTGGTGCAGGCGGCGTCAACAACAACCCTGCCGGCAGCCAACCCAATGAGTCCATCGTTCTCAACACGCCGAACCCGACGCCCATCTGGACCTCCAACCAGGCAACGCCGATCTTCACGCCCGCCCAGGGCCAGCCGACGGGCAGCAACATCGTTTCCATCTACTCGGTGAGCCGCAACTTCAAGACGCCCTACGTCGAGCTCTTCGGTCTCAACGTCGAGCAGAGCCTGGGCCGCGCGTGGCTGTTCAACGTCGGCTACGTCGGCTCGACGAGCCGCCACAATCTCGTCCTCCAGGACATCAACCAGAATGCACTGGGAGGCGATCAGAATCCCTCGACCGTGACAGTGAACGGAAACACGTTCAGCTACCAGCAGTCCACACGGCCATACTTCTCCCAGTTCCCCAACTTCGGCATCATCAACCAGATCAACTCCGCCGCTTCGTCCAGCTACAACTCGCTGCAGGTTACACTGCGCAGCAGTTCGTGGCATGGGCTTGCCAGCCAGTTCGCCTATGCCTGGAGCCACAATCTGGACGACTCCAGCGTCTTCAACACCATCCCGCAGAACTCGCTCAACTTGAAGAACGACTGGGGCAACGCGAACCAGGACATCCGCAACCACTTCTCTGCATATGTCAACTATGCAATTCCAGCTTTCGCGCATGGACCGAGGGCTTTGACGCAGGGCTGGGAGGTCAACAGCATCCTCAAATTCCAGAACGGCGAGCCGGTAAACGTCCTCACCGGCCAGGACAACAGCGGTACGGCCGAGGGTGAGGACCGTGCCAACATCACGGGTTCCCCCATCAACAGCGACCGCTCAGTGCAGTCGCACGCCTATGCGCAATACCTCAACCCCAGCAGCTTTGCCGTGCCGGATGCTGGCTCCTACGGCAATCTACGCCGCAACCAGGTTGTCGGACCCGGCTTCGGAGACGTGGATATGTCGCTCATTAAGAACACACCGCTCTACAAGGAACGGGTCCGCGCACAGTTCCGCGTAGAGATGTTCAACGTCTTCAACCGCATCAACCTGGCGCAGCCACTGAATAACCTTGGCTACGGCAGCGCGTTTGGCTGGAGCACCTCGACCATCGGCGTCTCCTACGGCGCGCCCGGCATCGGCTCCGGCGAGCCGTACAACACCCAGCTCGCCCTGAAAATTATTTTCTAAGGCGCTTTCAAGCAAACTTCATGAGCCGGCCATGAGTGGGCCGGCTCATTTTTTTAAAGCAGACTTCGCAGGTTCAATCGCAGACACCAGTTTCCGTCATCGGAAAAATGCTCATTGAGTATCACGTCAGGCAATTGTGTACGGTGGGGTCTTGGACATTCACGACGCGCGAGAACACTACTTTAGTATGTACAGCGCAATCCCGACCGCAAGCCCAACTCCGGCCAGTATCAGAATCTCCCAAACTGAAGGAGCAGGAGCCTTCCCGGCTGCACGTTTATTCATGACGGGGCTTACCATTTCGACTTGCCATTCTTTGGGAACTTCCAGTTTCGGGAGTTCTCAACGAGCTCCGAACACGGCTGCTTCGCGCCGTTATATCGCTCCACCAAAACAGGATCGCAAAGATGCACGCGCTCGTTCAGTCTCGGCCTGCTCCTGGTCGGCAGTCGCAATGCATCGGGTACAGATGGAGTCCACGGTTCCATCCGGATTCCCACGGTGAGCGAATTTGAGAAGTGGCGAGAACTTACCACCGCAGTCCCTATCGATTCGAGCGAATGTCGCAAAGCTTGCTTACCTCGTCAGGAGTCGCACGACGCCGACACTCGACAATCCAGATCCACTCGATGTCCACTGGGCGTAAGCCGCAAATCTCACGTTCCGTGAGTCGGTTCTCGATTCTCCCGCTCTTGAAATGTACGTTGTAGCGAAACATTCCTGGCGACTCGTAATACACATTCATCGTCATCACCTTCTGCCCCACATCAGATAGGAAGCCAACAATAGGCACTCACGTACGCCAATCTCCGTGGGCATTCGCGGATAATCGACCCTCGCGTCGAAGTCAGCTTGAATGGAAGTCCGCCACAGCGGAGCGTTCCAGTGTTTGCGATGCATCGGGGGTACGCCATCACCGACTGGAACGACCTCCGTCCACGGCGGCAAGATCACCAGCGCGCAGACGATTGAAAACACCAGCCAGATATAAATCTCGCGCCGTTTTGCCATTCTCCTGTCCATGACGGCAACGTTGTCACTCTTGAAAAAAGCCCCGGGAGGAACTGACTCCGGCCCAACAAACGAAATCAGGATTCCTTTGTTTCTTCGAGTTTCCGGTAGAAAAGATTTGAGTACTCAAACCGCGCCAGAATGGCAGGGGCACAAGTGTGCTCCTGCTCAAGTTTTGGCAGTTCGGTCTCATCCGAGACTGAGGCGGGAGTCTGGAAGCAGCGGCTGCAGATAGAATCCACAGTCCCATCCGGATTTGAACGACGAGCGAATTTATGTTTCATCTGATTTGTCCAGGCGGGGAAGAAATCAGAGTGGGTGGTGTAGTCCGGTTGGTGGAGAATCAACTGTGGGACCCATCAACGAGGGGGGCCCGGGCAATTTGCGAGTTGAACAACTCGGTTTATGAGGCCGTTTCTAGGCAGCGGCAGTGTCGTGCGCCTTTAATTTGTGGAAGCAAGTCGCGCAAAGGACCGGCCTCTTCTGAGTCGGCTTGAATGGAACGGTAGTGTGGTTTCCGCATTCAGCGCACGTCACAGGCGTTTCGACTCGACGCAGTCTCTTGCCGCTTCTAAGTAATTCTCTCTGCGCCTTGCATTGTTTGCAGTGTTTCGGTTCGTTGACGAATCCCTTCTCTCGATAGAACTCTTGTTCACCCGAAGAGAACACGAATTGCGAACCGCAATCTACACAAAGGACATCTCGGTCAGCATAAAGTTGCACAGACCCTCCTTTACACTCAGCGGATTCAGAAAGTCGAAGGGGCGCAGTCGTACAGTGAATCGCGCTGCGTAGCGCAGTATCATAGGCTTTTTACGTCCGGGAAGTATGCACGGTATCTAACATAAACTCCAGGCCGAAACCGCCCGAAGAGCTTTGCCATTCCAGAGATTGAATTCCGCTTCTCTCCGCGTCTTCTGTCCTTCGACTTTCTTACTTCCGTTAACAGAAACTGCTGAGGAGTGTCGTCGTATTTCCCCGCGCTTAAGATCCCGGAGCATAAGTTGGCCCGTGCAAGCGTCCGGACCAGCGATTGAACACGAAATCCACGAGCGCGTCGAACTGCTTCTGACTCGACAGAACCTTGACGAGACGCTGAACGGCGGCCTCAGCGATCCATCTCATACAGCATTTGAAATGTTTAATTTACTTGCATATACCGGGGGTACACCTCTCGGCTCAGCGGCCTAGCGCAAGCGAGGGATCGGCGGTAAGGTCGGTGGCGGCAAACTCACCCGCCGCAAATCGGGGCCAAGCCGCCGCCGCGATCATCGCTGCGTTATCGGTAGAAAGCGCGAGTGTCGGGAACGCGATGCGAATCCCGCGCCGGCTCGCCTCCGCCGTGAACCGCTCGCGCAGCTCGCGGTTTGCAGCCACGCCGCCAGTTACCAGAATGCGTTCCGCATCCAGCGATTCCGCGGCTGCAAAAGTCTTCTTCATCAGGTCGCCGACCACCGCGTGTTGAAAGCTTGCAATCAGGTCAAGCGTCGCTTGCGGACAGAGCGCAAGCGCCTCCTCTTTTGTCTGCGGAGGCCGTCCGGCAGCCAGCATACGCGGTACCCGCGCTGCAGCTTCCTCGCGCAGACCATGCAATTCAACGTAGCGCAGAACGGCGGTTTTGATTCCCGAGAACGAAAACAGGAAGTGCGGATCAAGCGCGGCGATCGGCGCCGTCTTCGCTGCCTTGGTGCGCGGAGCTTTTCCTTCGAGGTGCGCCTTGGTCTTGATCTGCGCAAACGCGAACGGCACCGCGAGCGGATCGCCGAAGCGTGCCAGCGCGTCGATCCACGGGCCGCCCGGATAGGCAAGCCCGAGCAGCTTCGCGACCTTGTCGTACGCTTCGCCGGCCGCATCGTCCAGCGTGCGCCCGACCAGCGAATAGCGCCACGTTCCGTCGGTAGGCTGCGCGAGATAGAGGTGCGTATGTCCACCGGAGACGACCAGCGCCAGCGCTTGCGCGTCGAGCGAACCAGACGTCGTCTCGTCAGTCTTGTCCGCCGAACGTGCCTGCCGCTCCTGCAGCAGCACCGCATGAATATGGCCTTCGAGGTGATTGACGGCAATCAGCGGCAGCCCCTGCGCGAATGCCAGCGCCTTCGCATACGTGATCCCCACCAGCAGTGCTCCAGCCAATCCTGGACCCGAAGTCACCGCGATGGCGTCGAGATCGTCGAGCTTGACGTGGGCCTCTGCGAGCGCCGCGCGAACGACCGGCACAATGGCGCGCAGATGTTCGCGGCTGGCCAGCTCCGGCACCACCCCGCCGTAACGAAGGTGGGTAGCAATCTGCGAAGCAACAACCGAGGAAAGCGTGCGCGCTCCCCGCTCGACTATGGCCGCAGCCGTCTCGTCGCAGGACGATTCAATGCCGAGGATGAGGCCGTTGCGCATACTTCAAGTTTAATGGCCTCGAGTCTGACGCCCGGGACGGACTATCCTCAAATTGACCGATGATGCCGGATTCACTCCAATTCGAAGCCGCTCTCAACATCCTGAAAACCCTGCGCGCAGCGGGCTACGAGGCGTATCTGGCAGGTGGCTGCGTTCGCGACCTGCTGCTGGATCGCGAGCCCGAGGACTACGATGTTACGACCTCGGCAACTCCAGACGTAGTCCTGCAGATGTTCCCGCGCGCCTTCGGCGTCGGAGCCCATTTCGGCGTGGTGCTGGTAGCATCTGGCGTCGCCGCCGAGTGCGAGGACGGCGCGGTCGAAGAACGATGTGTGACAGAAGTTGCTACGTTCCGCTCCGACGGCATCTATTCCGACGGCCGCCACCCTGACGAAGTGCACTACACAAAGACGGCCGAAGAAGATGTACAGCGTCGCGACTTCACCATCAACGGCCTGCTACTGGACCCGATTCGGCTTTTCCCTCAGGGGCTAAAGCCCGTCAGTTGGGGCGTTGAGGGCGTACCGGCTGAAGCCCGTACCTTTCAAGTCAGCGCCGATCTTCGCTCCGCTGTGATTGACTATGTCGGCGGTCTGGATGATCTTGATGCGGGCGTTGTCCGCGCCATCGGCCGCCCTGAAAAACGCTTCGAAGAAGACCAGCTTCGCCTGCTGCGCGCGGTTCGTTTCGCTGCGCGCTTCGGATTCAAAATCGAAACCGCAACGCTGGCTGCGATGCGCAAACTCGCTGCCCGCATCCACGCGGTGAGCCGGGAACGCATCCGCGAAGAGCTGACAAAAATGTTGACCGAGGGCCATGCGCGCCGCGCCTTCGAATTGCTCGACGAAACCGACCTCCTTGTGCAGGTGCTCCCCGAAATCTCAAGAATGAAGGGTGTAGCGCAGCCGCCGCAGTACCATCCTGAGGGCGATGTATGGATTCACACCCTCATGCTGCTCGACCAGCTCGAGCCCGGTTGCGCCATGACGCTTGCCTGGGGGGCGCTGCTGCATGATGTCGGCAAACCACCAACATATCGTGAAGCGCCCGATCGCATTCGTTTCGATGGACACGTGGAAGTCGGTGTCGCCATCGGCGCAGAGATCTGCCGGCGCTTCCGATTCTCCAACGACGAGACGCACCAGATTCTGGCACTCATTGACAACCACATGCGATTCGCCGACGCGCCACGCATGAAGGCCTCGACACTCAAGCGCTTCTTCCGCCTCGATAACTTCCCCGAGCACCTCGCCCTGCATCGCATGGATTGCCTTGCCGCGCATCGCAATCTCGAGATCTGGAACTTCGTCCGAGAACGCTACGAATCAACGCCCGAAGAAGTCGTGCGTCCGCAACCCCTGCTCACAGGGCGTGAGTTGATTGCAGCGGGCTACACACCAGGCCCTGCATTCAAGGAGATATTGCAGTCCATTGAAGATGCGCAACTGGAGGGCACAATCGCGACTCCTGAAGACGCGATGGCTTTAGTTCACGAGAAATTCGGTGCAGTCTGAAATGCTCAGCGCACGAGCCAGAGCCGAATGGACGTAGTAGGGGCGCCACCCGATGTTTCGCCGCGATGAGATATGAAGACCCGGAACGTGGATCCGGTGGTCTCAAAAACGGACCAGGCTAATCTTCTGCGGTTTGGATTCGCATTAAATGCGCCGAACCATTCGGCAGCGTCTCCGGAATGGTGAGCCACAGCAAGACCACGGCGATGAGCGCCACCGCACTAAGCCCTAGAAATGACGCTCGGTAGCCGAGATGTTGGATCAATTCTCCGCCTAGCGTATTGCTGAGCGCAGCGCCGATGCCCACCATCGTTGCCACTGCACCCGAGGCCAGGTTGAACCGCCCGGTTCCCTCGGTGCGATCCTTGATGACAAGAATGGAAACAATGCCGAAGATGGCAATGCGACCGTGACGAGGCCGCCAAAGGTGAGCGCGAATCCGACGCGCGCCGGATTCCAGCCGCTGGCAGCAAGATAAGCCGCAAGGAAGGGGCCAAGGCCCGTCTGTACGTCGGCGAGAAAGAAATTGAGCCACTCAAGGGCACGCAGGCTGCGCCTGGCACCCGGCCTGGATTCAGACAACGGAAACCTCGTCGAAATGCAAAGACTGATGGCTTTCGAATGAGGCGAAGATCAATCCACTTGCCGCGGCCTCAAGCGGATTTGGATGCGGACTCTAGGCAAGAGAACTTATCGCTGCGGAAAAATCCCGATCGCGATGACTGTCCAGGCTCTGATCCATCCAGGTTTCCGGGCGAGGCAAATGTGCGAGATTGGCGGGTTCGGATTCCAGAAACGATTCGAACAGCAGCTTGTAAAGACCGCGTCTGCCTGCTACCCGTTTGTGGCGCGCGCGAAGAAATTCGAATCGAAATTGAGAAGCCGGCTCCAAGTCCGCGAGGAAGGCCCGCGTAAAGAAACGGTGCGATCTCGCCACTGCCATCAGGATCAGCGACCGCCAGCTCATGCGCAGCAGTTGTTTGAGCGCGGGTTCTCCGCGTGGCAATCGATCAATCTGATCGGCGACCCGTTCGCTGAAGGCAAGAAGCTGGCGGACAAGATTGTCCAGCGGCATCCCGGCAGCCGCAGCACGTGAAAATAGAGTAGCTGCTCCGTGTTTCAGGTCGTCCTCGACATCCTGCAGGTCATCGCCAAGCTGGAGCAGAACGCCCCAATCAAATGCAAAACGGGCCTCCCCATCGCTGAGAAAGCCGTGCGCGAGACACGCATCGGCCAACACAGAAGTGCCGCCTTTCGCACAGCTTAATCGCAGCAATTCAGTCTCACTTGCGCTTCGGCCGCGCTTGAGCTGCGCCATACTGTCTTCCTGCGCCTGGTGAATGGCGAGCAGGCTCTCATAAACGCGAGGAAAGCGAGCCCGCGGGAACTGCTCTTCAATCAATTGCACCATCGCCCACACAGCAGCCTCGTGCTGGTTGCGAGGTTCGATGTGCAGACCGCACAGCCGGTCGCGAAAATGCGCGCTGAATTCGAGCTTTCGTTCTCTTGAGATTTTTTCGGAATCGAGATAGTTGTCGCTGTAGGGATAGAGAAGGCTATAGCCAATGATCGCCGGCGTCATCTCCATGTGGTCGCCGAGCAGAGGTTGGATTCCGCACACCGTCCACGCATTGCGGCAGGCTTGAATCGTATTGGCAATGGAGAGATCAGGATCGAAGCGCCGCGCCCATTGCGCAAACTGCGTACCGATGGGCAGAAAACCGTCGGTGAGCAGGTGAACGGCTTCATCCTCCAGGCCAAGGGCGACCGACGCGAATCTCGGAAAGATGGCGACGATTCGTCTCTGTGCTTCCTGCCGCTCTCGTTGGCCCCGGCGCGCGTGCTTTGCCTCGCACTCAACGGCACGCAAGGCATCGTCGCAGGCGGCCTCTCTTTTTTGCTGTTCGTGCTCATTAAATTGGGGGCCGTTCAGGGCCGGTGAACCGGCGCAGGTATTCCAATCTGCGATAGTCGCGGAGACGGAGGACTCGACCCACGCCCAGTTGTAGTGACTCTCCATGTCACCGAGCAATACGAATTGCCTGACCGAACGGTTCCCGCGAGTGCGGTTAAGCGGGATGAACCGATGTCTCTTGTACTGCCCGCGCGTGGTCGCTCGGCGACAATGAAAGAGTGCCCGCTGAAAAGCTGAAATTCGATGTGATCGTGCTGGGCGCGGGGGCGGCCGGGATGATGTGCGCGGCAGTTGCGGGGCAACGCAATCGCCGCGTGCTGTTGCTGGAGCACAATGCACAGCCGGGACGCAAGATCCTCATCTCCGGCGGCGGGCGATGCAACTTCACCAATATTCATTGCGCACCTGCCAACTTCATCTCTGAGAATCCACACTTTGCGAAGTCGGCGCTGGCGCTTTACCAGCCTCGGCACTTTGTTGAACTTGTCGAGCGCTACGGGATCAAGTGGCACGAGAAAACGCTGGGGCAACTGTTCTGCGATCACTCGGCGCGGCAGGTCGTGGACATGCTGCTTTCAGAGTGCGAGCGTGGTCAGGTGGATATTCGCATGAATGCGCGCGAAATCGCTGTCGAGTCTTCTTCCGGCGAATTTCGCGTTGCCTGTTCCGCAGGCGAATTTACGGCTGGTGCATTGGTGGTGGCCACCGGTGGGCTGTCGATTGGGAAGATGGGAGCAACCGGATTCGCTTACGATCTGGCGCGGCAGTTTGGACTGAAGATCATCAAACCGCGTCCGGCGCTGGTGCCGATGCTGCTAAGCGGAGCGGAAAAGGGCTGGGCCGAGTTGGCCGGGGTCTCCGCGGATGTGACAGCGCAGGCCTCGCGCGGGCCACAGTTTCGCGAGAAGCTGCTGGTGACGCATCGCGGGTTGAGCGGGCCAGCCGTGCTGCAGGCCTCTTCCTACTGGCGTCCAGGCGAGGCGATCCAAGTCGACTTCGCGCCGGAATTAGATGGCAAGTCCAGCTTGCTTGGGCCTCTGTTGGCGCGCGGAGCCCGTCGGGATGAGATTGCGTTCAAACAGGTGCTGCGCGAAGTGCTGCCGCAGCGGCTT
>Ga0209004_1000137_pt1 | contig 19227 bp, 18 predicted proteins | sample TexAe_RefH0_M1_FD_187948 | JGI IMG/M metagenome (GOLD analysis project Ga0209004, IMG submission 187948) | Forest soil microbial communities from Davy Crockett National Forest, Groveton, Texas, USA - Texas A ecozone_RefH0_M1 (SPAdes) (version 2) | ecosystem: Environmental > Terrestrial > Soil >... | reverse complement strand
GTAGTGCAACGCCATGGTGGCCGGGTGAAGCGACAACGCGGCGAGCGGGCCGACCTTGGCGTCGTGCCAGCCCACCTCGCCATTCCATCGCACCGTCACCATGTGATCGGAGAAGGTGTCGCCGAACCCGGGTGTCGCGAGCAGCTCCTCCCGCCGCTCGGCTGGGATCGGCTGCGCATGCCGCCGGGTGAACGCCAGCGCGGCAACATCATTCATGCGAACTCTCCTTGTCGAACTGTTTCGAAACGTTCGAGCGTACGGTCGACCAGCGGCCCGGACATCCCGGTGTAGCCGGACGGATCGAATAGCCCGGGAAGGTTGGGGCCGGCCACTCCGGCCTCTTCCAGCGCGACGGTGAGCAGGTCGGCCAGGTCGGCGCCGTCCCGCTCGGCCGCCGAAGTCACCTCGGCCAGTAGACGTTTGGCGTTGGTCTTGCCGAGCAACGGGGCCAGAGCCGCGTTGACCCGCTCGGAGACGATGGCGCCGTGGGTCAGCCGCAGGTTGGCTGCCATCGCCTCCGGTGAGACCCGAAGTGCCGCCGCGAGGGAAGCGGCGTTGGCGGCCGCACCGGCACCGATGCGCAGGCACTCGCGCAGCGGTTGCCACTCGGCATGCCAACCGCCCGAGGACCGCTCGTCCTCCACGGCCATGGAACCGAACAGCACCAGGGCGATCGGTGGCAGCTGCCGGGCCGCGGTCGCGACGAGCGTCGAGTACACGGGGTTGTGCTTGTGCGGCATGGCCGAGGATGCCCCCCGGCCGGGCGCCTGCTCCTCGGCGACCTCCCCGATCTCGGTGCGGGTGAGCACGAGGACGTCGGCGGCCAGCTTGCCGAGCGCGCCCGCGGCGATGAGGAAGCGCACCAGATGGATGAGGATTACGTCCGCGCACTAGCCTACGGCCTTCCGCCTACCGGAGGCGAAGGCATCGGCATCGACCGGCTCACGATGATCCTTACCGGCGCGAAGTCGATCCGGGATGTGATCCTGTTCCCGCTGATGAGAAACGTAGTGGACACTGAACAGTGAACAGTGGTCAGAGGTAGCAACCATCGGCATGGGATCAGGAATTCTTCATTCAGCTTTTCTTGCCGGCAAGCGTCAACGAAGCACCAGACTGCTAACTGTCCACTGACCACTGTCCACTTTCCACTGACCACTGTTCACTGGAGTTCAATGAAAATTCTTTTTGTCGGCGATATCTTCGGCAGCGCGGGGCGCAGGATTGTGCGCGAGCATATTGGACACGTGCGCGAGGCTCACGATGTCGAACTCGTCGTGATCAATGCGGAGAACGCGGCTGGCGGTTTCGGAGTCACTCCGCAGATCGCCGAGGAGTTGTTTGACCTGGGCGCTGACGTGCTCACCACCGGCAATCATGTGTGGGACAAGCGCGAGCTGCTGGATTATCTGAATTCTGTTCCCGCAGACAGCCAGGAGCGCGCCCGGCGCGTCATACGGCCTGCTAACATGCAGCCGGGCTTGCCCGGATACGGCGTATTCGAGGGCGTCACGGAGAGCGGCGTGGAGTACGCGGTAGTCGACCTGATGGGCAAGGTGTTCATGAGCGGCACCAATGATCCCTTTAACGCGGCCAACGATCTACTCACCCGCATCAAGGCGAAGGTGATTGTGGTGGATTTCCACGGCGAGGCCACCAGCGAAAAAGTTGCCATGGGTTGGCATCTCGACGGGCGCGTGACGGCGGTGTTGGGCACGCATACGCATATTCCGACAGCCGATGAGCGCATCCTGCCCGGCGGTACTGCGTATCAGACCGATGTGGGCATGAGCGGTCCCTACGACAGCGTGATCGGCGTGGAAAAGGACCTGGTGCTGCACCGGTTTCTCACCGGCATGCCAGGCAAGTTCGAAGCCGCAAAGGGGAACCCCAAGATGTGCGCTGCGCTGATCACATGCGACGTAGCGACGGGACGCGCATCAGCGATCCAGCGGATCATGCTGGGGGAGTGACGACGGACCCGTTATTCCAGTACCGGCTCCACGAATAATATTGCGTAATCCCCAAGTACGATCAGGGGCTGAGGCCCCAGATTCTTTGCGCTCTTTTATGGCGCGGCTAAGGCGCGCCCCTTCAAATCTCTATCTGCGAAAGAGTTCTAGTTTTGCCCGGATTGCGGGACTTGCCAGGTTCGAGCGACCGGTGACTTTTGTGAAGCTGGCCTTTCAGCCAGCAGCGACGCAGGCTTGTGCGTGGCCTTGATCAGCTTTCCCTGGTGCGTAAACGTCATCGTCCACTCCATTGCATGCGGACGCGATGCTGCATCGTCAAAGCGGATCACTTCCATCCCGTGCGCCTGCATCTCTACATCCATGGCCGCGTTGAGTGCGGGGATCGGTTTGTGGAGGGCGGGCTCCGTGTTGGCCGGCAGAATCTCAGGCTGTGAACCGGCGAGCGCCGCATAGCAGAGGGCGTTGCCAAGCCAATCTGCGTTGGCGGCTTCGCCTTCTTCAGAGCGGATATGGTTGAAGGCAGAAATCGTCAGCGCATTGATCGGTGCCGGCGAAAAGAGGGAGTAGCCACGCTTGAGGATGGGAACGATGCGCACTCTTCCTTCGCCATTACGGGGAATCGATGCGGAGAAGACGGTCATATCGCCCACGCCATTGTTACGTGTGTACTGCAGGAAGAAATGGTTCGGGAAGGTGGGACAGACGATCTGGCGATAATTCCAGTTGCTTTGCTGATAAGCAGGGCCGGCAAACCCGGCATGTTCAGCGATAGTGGACTCTGCGTCGGCAACCAGGAGCCTGTCCTGCTGTGTCAGCTGGTCAGCCGATCGAAACTCGACGGTGTATACGGGTGTCTGGCGGGTCGCGGTGGATGGGAATGGCTTCGGCTCAGTTGCAGCGGGCACGATCCTTTCGTGCTTTGAGGTCTCCGAATTCTGGCTTTGCCCATGTGAGGCAGCTAAAAGGGCACAAACAGCCGCAAGCAGGGCTGCAGCCAATCGTTTTTGGGGAATGCGGAACGGCACCATGCTTTCTCAAGATTACCATCGGGGCAACCCGAAGACCGCGCTGAAACAGGAAGGGCAGCCGATGTTTGGCTGCCCTTCGCTTTTCCAGGAGCTTACGTGGTTACTGCTGAGAATGTGTTGCTGTATGGTGGCCGGCTGCCGGCTTGTGAACCGGAGTTTTCTTCGTCTGCAGAATTCCGTCCTTGAGGACGATCTGGGCGCTGGCAGAAGCTGTGGCTGAAGCTGGAATCTGCGTGTAGTTGTCGTAGGTTCCATCCACTTCAGGACCGCCATCCTTCAGCAGCTTGAGTTCAGAACCAACGGCCGGAATCTCCTTCTCCGGAATCGGTTCCTTCATGTTCACGATGAAGTCAGCCGTCTTGGCGTCCTTGGCATCCTGGGTGACTGCAACCTTGATCTGGTTGGCGTTCGACTCAATCACGGTGCCCGGGACAGGCGTGTCCTTGCCCTGCAGGAGAGCCCAGAGCTTGTCGGCATCTTCCTTGCTGCCGACGGATAGCACGGTTTCCTTATCGGCCAGCGCCAGGGTGTTCAGGTCCGACGTGGATGCGAGCAGGTCGTGGATCTGTTCCTGAGGCGTCTTGGCCGGGGTGATGTTCAGGGTGCTCGGGGGAAAGAGAGTAGCTGCGGCCTGGGTCTTCACGGCGTCCAAGCCAGTGAGATCACCGTGGTACTTCTTGTAGTAGTACTCGAGCTGGGGCTCGATCTGACTCTTGAAGTTGGCCGGTGCAAAGTTCCACGCGCGGGCGAAAAACCAAACGGCCTGGATGTAGTCCTGTCCTGCCTTGTCGTTGGCGGTCTTAGCTGCCGCGGCCAGGGCTGCATCCGTAGGAGCTGCCTTTGCCTTGTCGGCGGCGTCTCTTGCCGCCTGGGCATCAGCAAGTTGCAGTTTCACGTAGGCAATCGCAAGTTGGAGAGTATCGCCCAGACCCGGTCCCTTCGTGGTGTCCGGCAGAGCATACATATTCAATTCCTTGCGATAATCCTCGACAGCTGCAGCCGGATCCTTCTTGCCTGCGATGTCATCAAGAGCAATCACCGATTGGAAGAACGGAAACAGAGCATCGGTCTGCTGCTTCCATTGTTCGTCGGTCGTGCCGGCGGGTTTGGTGGCCGACAGTCCCTTGTGAGCGAGAGCAGCAGCATCATCGCAGGTCTGCTGATCGGAAGTCTTGGCGCATTGGCTCTTTTTGATATACACCGACCAGTAGATTGCCTTCAGATTTTCGGGGTCAATCTGTAGCATCCGGGTGGTTGCGCCCAGCATTTTATCCATATCGCCCATCTGCTGATAGGTGTCGATCAGCATGTCAAGCACGATCTTCTTGGCTTTGCTTTGAGGGTACTTTGTGAGGAAGTCCTCAATGGCTGCGGCCTTGGCCTTGGGGTCAGTCTGTGTTGTGGCCATGGTATAGGCGTTGAATTCGGCTGGATCCTGGATTGAGAGCGTGCTCTGATCCTGCGCGTGCAGCGTGTGTGCGGGAACGAGGCTCAAGCTCGCCAGCGCCATCACAGATGCAAAGACAAACTTCTTCATTCAGTGCTCCTGGGAGATGCGGAAGTGGAAACGTTACTCAAGCACTCGCTCGCGGTTTCGTCGATCCGGTTTGATGGGCAATCTTGCAGTTTTTGGCGGATCGACGTTCCCACGATGTCTAATGCGGTATTGAGGGGATTATAGAAAGCAATGCCCGATGTGACAAGGCACCTGATTCCATAAAAAGTTTGACGCCTTGAATACGGCCGCAATTCAAGGGTTGCCGGCTTAACCGGAGACCGGCGTGCCAACGCAGAATCTGACTTGTCTCCGATTGAAAGCCTTGCGGGAATCTATCTGCCTCCGTGCTGGGGAACTCGATGGCCGCCCCCACAGCTCATCGCATATCCGCTTAGACACCGGATAGCGCAAAAGTGTTTCCTGCAATGTTACAGGATGGGAATTGAAGCCATGAAACGGTCACTGCAGGAGGCGGACCAATTCGGCCTGTTCTGCCAGGAAAGCGTCGTGGCCGTGAGAGCTGGTCATTTCGCGATACTCCGCGGGGACGCCCGCGGAACGGATGAGGGCCGCAAAGTCGCGGACGGACTGTGGCGGAAACAGCCAGTCGGAACTGATGCCGATAAAGGTGAGCCGGGCGCGAATGCGGCTGAAGGCCTGCTGCGGCGAGGCATAACCGTTGACGGGATCCCAGGTATCCATGGTGCGCAGGATGGCGAGATACGAATTGGCATCGAAACGCTGGATGAACCGCTCCCCCTGGTGATCGAGGTAGCCGGCGATGTCGAAGCGGCCGCCAATAAGGCCTCCGCCGTGGTCGTCGAGGCTCCAGGGATTCTCGCCGTTTCGGTTGGGATTGCGGGAAAACCGCTCGTCAAAGAGGCCGGCGGACTTGTAGCTGAGCATGCCGATCTGCCGGGCAAGCGACAGTCCGAGGCGCGGCGGCCGCTGGGGCAGGTAGTAGCCGCTATCCCAGTCAGGGTCATTCTGGATCGCCTGGCGCTGGAGGTGATTGAGTGCGAGCCCCATGGCCGACAAAGGAGCCACGCCAATGATCGCTGCACGCTCCACGCGGTCTGGGTCGTGAATGGCCCACTCCAGGGCCTGCATGCCGCCAATGGAACCTCCCAAAATGAGCCGGAGGCGGCGAAGTCGGAGCGAGTCAAGAAGTTGCGCCTGGGCGCGAACATTGTCCCGAATGGAGACGAGCGGGAAATCGGGCCCGTAGACGAGCCCCGTCTCCGGATCTACGGAACCGGGTCCCGTGGAGCCGTAGCAGGAGCCGAGCAGGTTGATGCAAATCACGAAGTCGTGCTCGAGCGACAGCACGGCGCCGGGGGCGAATATCTCCGGCCACCAGTCGCCTACGCGCGCCGAACCAGATAACGCATGGCAGATGAGCACGGCGTTGTCGCGGGCCGCATTCAGACGACCATAGACGGCGTAGTGCAGCGTGACCTGCGCCAGCGTGCGCCCGCTCTCCAGCATCAAGTGCTGGTCCAGGATGAAGTCGCCTTCATACGTGGGCTCAAGAGCAGGCGACCGGGTCGGTGCTGACCCCGACCCGGTAACGGTTTCAGTCATAACACTCATTGTGCAGTACGAACCTCAGTTTTAGCAGCACCCGCGGAGGCGTGACCGTTGGCAGCTTCGATGGCATGGTCTAGATCGGCGACGATGTCGCGGACGTCTTCGATGCCGACGGATAGCCGGACAAGCTCGGGCGTTACGCCTGTAGCCGCCTGCTCTTCAACCGACAACTGCTGGTGAGTTGTTGACGCAGGATGAATGACGAGAGACTTGGCATCGCCGATGTTGGCCACGAGCGAGAAAAGTTCCAGCGAATCGATGAACTTTTTGCCGGCCTCGTATCCGCCTTTGATACCGAAGGTGATGAGCGCGCTCTGGCCGTTGGGCAGGTATTTCCTGGCGCGCTCGTAGTAGGGGCTGGACTCGAGGCCGGGATAGTTGACCCAATCCACGCCGGGATGCTGTTGAAGGTGGCGGGCGACAGCGAGGGCATTCTGCGAGTGGCGCTCGAGGCGCAAGTGGAGCGTCTCAATGCCTTGCAGCAGGAGGAATGCGCTGTGTGGCGACAGAGCGGCACCTGTATCGCGCAGACCCTGAATTCTGGCTTTCAGGATGAAGGCGAGCGGACCAAACGCTTCAGTGTAGGAGAGGCCGTGGTAAGACGGATCAGGCGCCGAGAACTCCTTGAAGCGGCCTGAAGCGGCCCAGTCGAACTTGCCTGCATCGACAATGACGCCGCCGATGGTGGTGCCGTGGCCACCGAGGAACTTGGTTGCCGAGTTGACGACGATATCGGCGCCCCACTCGATGGGACGGACCAGCGCCGGTGAAACAGACGTGTTGTCGATGACCAGCGGGAGGCCGTTCTCGTGGGCAATGGCGGCGATCTGTTCAATGTCGACCACGTCAAGCTTGGGGTTGCCGAGAGTTTCTGTGTAGACAGCGCGGGTCTTCGAGTTGATAGCAGCTCGCAGACCGTCGAAGTCGTCGGCGTCAACGAAGCGCACATTGATACCAAGGCGCGGCAGCGTGTAATGGAAGAGATTGTAGGTGCCGCCGTAGAGCGACGTGGTGGAGACGATTTCATCGCCGGCCGCCGCGAGGGTGGTGATGGTGAGGGTTTCAGCGGCCTGGCCAGAAGCCGTTGCAAGGCCTGCAGCGCCGCCTTCGAGAGCCGCGACACGCTTTTCGAAGACGTCCGTCGTCGGGTTCATGATGCGCGTGTAGATGTTGCCGAACTCCTTGAGTGCGAAAAGACGGCCGGCATGGTCGGCATCCTGAAACAGGTAGGACGTGGTCTGGTAGATGGGGACGGCGCGGGAGCCAGTGGCGGGGTCGGGTGACTGGCCGGCATGAACGGCTTGGGTGGCGAGGTGCTGTTTCTTCTCTTCGGGCATCGTGGTCTCCTTCGATTTCGTATCGGATTGAGATGCGGCGGGGATGGGGACTTAAGGAGCCGCACCCAAGCCGGAAATGCGAAAGCCCGAATCCTGATTCGGATCCGGGCCGCCTGGTTCTTGATCGGTTGCGACTAGCGCATTCGCCTCTCAGAAGCCACACGGATGGATCCGCATGCACAACACATGCACATGGCCATGACCTCAATCCGGTGATGAGCTGAGTTCAGCATTGAAGGCAGTATCGCGGACGGCCGAGCTAGCTGTCAAACCTGAAGTCCGATTGTAATTCGCGGATGCGCAAACTCGAGGTCTATTCTTCCGCCTTCCAGACATAGGCGCCGGGCTGCGGTAATCCGATATGCGCCAGCACGCGAAACGCAAACTGGCGCGCCATCTCCGTTGAGTCGACAGGCTTGTAGTAGAACGCGGGAATCACTGGGAAGATGACGGCTCCGGCTTCGGCAGCAAGCGTCATGTTGCGCAGGTGGATGCGGTTGAAGGGCGTTTCGCGCACGCAGAGCAGCAGTGGCCTGCGTTCCTTCAGCGTAACGTCGGCGGCACGGGCGATCAGAGAGTTGGCGAGCCCGTTGGCGATCGCCGCCAGCGTGCCCATCGAGCACGGCAGCACGATCATTCCGTTTGAAGGATGGCTCCCGCTGGCGATGGCCGCGCCAATGTCGGTATCGGAATGCTGAACGATCTTGGCGGGTGCAGTGCCAAGCAATTTTTCAAGCAAATTGGTGCGGCCGGAGATGCCGAGTTCCTCCGCCATCACACGCAGCGAGTTTTCCGATGCTACAAAATGGACCCGGGCCACGCGCGCATCGGACTCCAGGGCGCGCAAAAGTTCGCGGCCGAGAACTGCGCCGGATGCGCCCGTAATGGCAACGGTGAGATTCACAGCTTCCACGTACGACTTCCCTTCCGAGGTTCAACGTTGCATCACGGCTGCGCGGCGGACTTCTTTGTGTAGGTGGTGAGAAAAAGTTTTGTCCAGGAATCGCCCTGTTTCATTTCCAGCAGGAAAGTCAGGGTGTTTCCGGATGGGCTTTCATAGGTGGCGCGAAGGACGGGTCCCGGCCCCGATGCGCTGCTAAGCAAGACAAGCTTGCTTCCGGTAAGGTCTCCACTGAGTTCTGAGGGGCGGGTGGAAGTATCGTTGAACCACCACGCGGTGTATTTTCCGGATTGCTTGTCGTAGGAGATGAAGTGGCGCGTGTCCGTGGGCTTGCGGCCCGGCAAGGTGGTCGAAAGCATCTCGCAAAGGTACTTGCCGGCAATTCCGATTTCGATGCGGTCGGTGGCGTCGCCTACCATTGCCGGTCCGCCGCCTGTATCGAAATTCTGCTTGCCCGTCCAATCGCCCTTCATGAAAGACAAGTTGTCCAGTGGGTTCGAAGACGGTGTGGCCGGCTGTTGACCATAGGCAAGCGCACCGGCGCAAATCATGAGGAAGCAGACAATGAGTTTCATTGATCTCTCCTGCAGAGAAACGATACTAGGCCCTGGGACGCGGGTCGGTGAAGCGGATGCCCTAGTCGGCAAGAACCCGGCGGAAAATTGCCTCGACGTTGCCGAGCTGGCGCGTGTAATCGAAAGTGCGGGCCAGCTTGTCTGGGCTCAACAGGGCGCTGATCGCGGGATCCTTCGCTGCCTCGTCCCGGAAGACCAGGTCATCTTTCCAAGCCCGCATGGCATGGCCCTGCACGAGGCGATACGCATCTTCGCGCAACATTCCCGCCTCCGCCAGATCAAGCAGAAGCTGGCCGGAGAAAATCAGACCGCCGGTGGACTCGAGGTTCCTCTTCATCCGCTCCGGGTAGACGAGAAGGCGGTCGATCAGGTCTGTCGTCTTGAAGAGCAGGTAATCCGCCAGGATGGTCGAGTCGGGGAAAATCACGCGCTCGACGGATGAATGCGAGATATCGCGCTCGTGCCAGAGGGCGACATTTTCAAGTGCCGCCTGGGAGTTTGAGCGAAGCACGCGCGCGAGGCCGCTGATCTGCTCGCTGGTGATGGGGTTCTTCTTGTGCGGCATGGCCGAGGACCCCTTCTGCTTTTCGCTGAAGTACTCTTGCGCCTCGCGGACCTCGGTTCGCTGCAAGTGGCGGATTTCGACGGCGATCTTGTCGAGGGTGCTGCCGAGGATTGCCAGCGCGCCAATGTATGCAGCGTGCCGGTCGCGCTGAATAACCTGGGTAGCCACAGGGGCGGGCTTGAGGCCAAGTCGCTCGCAGATGCGCTCTTCGTGCTCCGGCTTGAGGTGGCCGAAGGTGCCCACTGCGCCGGAGAGTTTGCCCACCCGCATCTCTTCTGCGGCGGCTGCGAAGCGCACGAGGTTGCGCTGCATTTCGGCATACCAGTTGAGCAGCTTGAGGCCGAAGGTGGTGGGTTCGGCGTGGATGCCGTGGGTGCGGCCGATGGTTGGCGTGTGCTTGAACTCGATAGCTCTGCGCTTGAGAACGGTGAGCAACGACTCAATTCCCTTTTGAATGAGAGCCGATGCCTCTTTCACTTGCAAAGCCTGCGCCGTATCGACTACATCGTTTGACGTCAGTCCGTAGTGCAGCCAGCGTGATTGCTCGCCGAGCCCCTGTGATTTAAGGCTCTCAGCAACTGCGGTCGTGAAGGCGATGACATCGTGCTTTACCTCGGCTTCAATCTCAAGGATGCGTTCGGCTGAGGCAGTTGCCCGGTTGGCAATTGCGTCCGCGGCCGGCTGCGGGATAACGCCGTCTTCGGCCAGAACGGCACTCGCAGCCGACTCCACCTGGAGCCAGCAGCGATACTTGCTTTCTTCAGTCCAGATGCGGCCCATTGCGGGGCGAGTGTAGCGCTTGATCAAGGGCACGCTCCTAAAAACAGCTTTCAGCCGCCAGCTTGTGTTTCTTGCGGCGGGAGGCAACAACATCCAAAAAGCGCAAGCTCGCAAACCCTTGCGTTATCAAAGGCCCAAGGCTCTGCCAACTCTTGATTGTACGAGGTTGACGTCGCTAGCTGCGCGGAATCCCGAATCGCTTGTGCAGCTCATCGTAAAGCAGGCCGCAACCGGGTTTGTACGGCTGAAACCACTCGCCATCGATGACGAGTTGAGGAATGGCCCGCTTGCCCACGTGGCGTACGACTTCATCTGACGCCGCCGGATCGAGATCGACGTTGACTTCTGTGTATTCGATCCCGTGGGTGTCGAGAAACTGCTTGGCCGCGCGGCAATCCCTGCACCATGCGGCAGTGTAGACCTGCACTTTCATACAGACATTTTACTGTGCCCGGCTGGTACTATTTTCCCGTGACGGCAGACGAGATCAAGAAGTTGCTCAACCTCGATCCACACCCGGTGGAGGGCGGACATTTCCGGCGCACCTACACTTCGGCGGCCAACGTGGAGTTCCCGCGCGGATTGCGTCCGCAAGGTACAGCGATCTACTACCTGCTTGAACTGGGCACGTTTTCAGAACTGCACATGCTTGAGTCGGATGAGATGTTCCATTTCTATCTCGGAGATCCGGTGGAGATGCTTCAGCTTTATGCAGATGGGCGCTCCGCGGTTTTCTGTCTCGGACAGGATTTGAAGGCAGGCCAGCATGTGCAGGTTCTGGTTCCGGCAGGAGTGTGGCAGGGGATGCGGCTGATTGGCGACGGCCAGATGGCCTTGGTGGGGTGTACCGTGGTGCCGGGGTTCAACTACGCCGATTATCACAACGCGAGCTGCGCCGAGTTGGCGAAGAAATGGCCCGAGCAGGCGGAACGAATCAGGGCGCTGACGCGGAGTTGAGTCCATCTGTGTTGCCTTGCTTAATAAAAGTTGTCAACTCTTGCTAGCCGCATTTCCCCTCCAAATCCAAGAAAACAAAGAAAAGAAACTTCCGCCGGATTTGCAGGTAATTTCTCCTCTTTGGCGCACAATGAATTTGTGGCAGATCAAGAGACATCAAAACGTCCGCCCGTCGTAAGCTCTCCGCATCAACACCAATTTCGCCGTTATCCTCCAACATCTCCTGTTCTCTTGTTCTCCGTTCCTTGGTTCCACGCTCCTAAGTCCATTGCTGAGAGGATTCTGCAGCTAAGTTAAATCTGCTGAGGATTTTGGAGGCATCCCGTCTCCATAACCTCTTCGACGAGAGGACTTTGCAGCCAGAGTCCGCAAAAAAAGTTCGCGCAACCAAACGGTTGCATATCACCCCGCTTACGGCGATTCTCAGCCGTCTCTGAACCTGCTCCTACCGACGGTCCCGAAAAAAGCTGCGTAATAATTCTGCGGATTCGTCGGCGAGGATTCCCTGCTCTACTTGCATCTGGTGGTTAAGCTGGGGGTGGTTGATGACGGAGAGTACTGACCCGCAAGCCCCGGCTTTGGGGTCGGCAGTGGCGTAGACGAGGCGATCGAGGCGCGCGTGAATCAGGGCCCCGGCACACATTGTGCACGGTTCGAGCGTGACGTAGAGGGTGCAGCCGTTGAGGCGGTAGTTGCCGAAGGTGCGCGCAGCCTGGCGCAGAGCAACAATTTCGGCGTGAGCTGTCGGGTCGCTGGTGCGAATGACCGAGTTTTGCCCGCGCGCGATCATCTCGCCCCGGCAAACGATCACGGCGCCGATGGGCACTTCCCCGGCGGCATTGGCTTTGCGCGCTTCGGCCAGTGCCTCCCTCATCGCTTCCAGATCGGAGATCATGGCTCCGATGTTAGCGCTGCCGGCTGCTGTTGTGTCATGCAGTGAAGGGTGCCGAGTCCCCAGACGAGATCGACGGCGTGGATGCCGATGACGTCGCGATCCGGGAAAAGCTCCGCCAGAATGCCCAGCGCAATGCGGTCGTTGGGATCGTGGAAAGTCGGCATCAGCACAACACCGTTCGCGATATAGAAATTGGCGTAGCTCGCCGGAAGCCGCTGTTTGCGGAAGACGACCGGACGCGGCAGGGGCAATTCGACAACGGTGAATTGCTTGCCGTCGGCGGTACGGGCAGCTTTGAGGCGGGCGAGATTGTCGGCAAGCGGTTCGTGGTTGGCATCCTTCGTGTCCGGCTCAACGGCGGTGACGATGGTGGAAGGGCCGACGAAGCGCGTGATGTCGTCGACGTGGCCGTGGGTGTCGTCTCCGGCGATTCCACGGCCAAGCCAGATGACCTGCTCGATGCCCAGAAAGTCGTTAAGCGCGCGCTCAAGTTGTTCGCGGCTCACGCCGGGATTGCGCTGCTGCACTTCGCTGAGCAGGCATTCTTCGGTGGTGAGCAGGACGCCTTGTCCGTTGGTGTCGATGGAGCCGCCTTCAAGGACCAGTCGGCGCTGCTCCCCGGCAAGGTCGATGGTTGGCTGCCATTGGGGCAATCCGAGCAGTTCAGCGGCACGGTCGGGAATCTGGTCGTCGAGATGCCAGTCGGGGTATTTGGCCCAGGCGTTGAAACGCCAGTTGGTGAGGGCTACCCGCCCTTCCGGGTTTCGGACGAAGATTGGACCGGAGTCGCGTGTCCAGACACGATCGGTGGGCCATTGGTGAAAGCTGACGTTGTTTGGATTGGCGTGAGCGCGCGCAAGGATGCCCGAAGCGCGGCGCTGCTCTTTTTCATCCTGCACGAGAAGATGGACGCGCTCGTGCGCCGCAAGCAGCCGGACAATCTCCGCATAAAGCCATGGGATCGCCTGGAACTTTCCGGGCCAGTCCTCGGGATTATGCGGCCATGCGAGCCATGTTGCCTCGTGCCGTTCCCATTCGGCGGGCATGCGGTAGCCAAGTTCGCGCGGTGACTGTTCTGGATGAGCGGACATTCTTACTTGCCATCTCCGTTCGCAAAAGCGCCAATTGACGGGTCGAGGAAGCGGCTGGTGATAGGCGAATAAGCGTCGATGCGGCGGTCGCGAAGAAACGGCCAGTTGCGGCGGGTGTCTTCAAGGAGCGCCAAGTCGATTTCCCCGATCAGGATTTCTTCCTTCTCATGGGATGCTTTCGCGATGATGCGGCCGAATGGATCGGCGAGGAAGCTGCCGCCCCAGAACTCGAGACCTGGACCGCTAGCGCGATTGCCGCGGATGTCGCCGTTTTCGTGTCCGACGCGATTCACGCCGGCGACGTAAACGCCGTTGGCGATGGCGTGTGCGCGCTGGATGGTCTGCCATGCGTCATATTGCGCCGCGCCAAACTCCTCCTTCTCAGCCGGATGCCAACCGATTGCGGTCGGATAGAAGAGCACCTCGGCGCCCTGCAATGCGGTCAGGCGCGCGCCCTCGGGGTACCACTGGTCCCAGCAAACAAGCGTGCCTACGCGGCCAAATGCGGTATCGACAGCTTTGAATCCAAGATCGCCCGGAGTGAAGTAGAACTTCTCGTAGTAGAGCGGATCGTCGGGAATATGCATCTTGCGGTAGACGCTGATGATGCTGCCGTCCTGCCCCAGCGTAACGGCCGTGTTGTGGTACAGGCCCGGCGCTCGTCGTTCAAACAGAGATGCAACGATAACGACACGAGTCTCGCGCGCAACTTCGGCCAGCCTGGTTGTGGAGGGGCCAGGGATCGGCTCGGCCAGGTCGAACAGCTTGATATCTTCGCGCTGGCAGAAGTACTGAGCGCGGAAAAGTTCAGGCAGGCAGACGATGTTGGCGCCGCGCTTGGCCGCCTCGCGGATATGCGCAATGGCCGACTCCAGGTTGGCATCGGGATCGGGGCCCATCTGCATCTGCACCAGGCCGATTTTGTATTTACGGGCGTTTTCCATTTCGAAAAGATGTTTCCTTTACTTTGTGGTTCAGCGCTTCACGCGACGAGGCCAACCCCGATGAGCGGGATTGGCCTCATTGCTTTTAGATGCATTACCTACGCTTCAAGAATCAAAACTGCAGCAGCGATGGTGGTGGTCCACAGTCCACGCTTGTCGCCAACGGCCGACTGGGTGACGTTGCTGGTGCGCACAATCTTGTTGGAGATGCGGTAGATTTCCTTCTTCTCGTCCCAGCTCGTATCCGGATCGAAGTCCACATCGAGAGTGGTGGCAAGCATTTCGGCCGCAAGTTCCTCAGCGTATTCCCCGGCCTGTTCTTCCGTTTCACCGAAACTGTGGTGCTCGCTGAGATAACCGTAAGTGTCGCGATCGGCCGGGATGGCAACACCAATGCTCGAAACTAAAAGGCGGTGGGGTTCGCGCGTGGAATTCTCGGCGATAACGGAGAAAACGACCTCACCATGGTCCAGGTACTTGAGGCCTTCCTTCCGCGAAACGACTTTGCACCGGGGTGGAAAGATGGACGAGACGCGCACCAGGTTCTGCGAGGCAATGCCGGCATCCCGAAGGGCCAGCTCAAACGAGGTCAGGCGTTCCTTGTGCTTGCCTACGCCCTTGGTGAAGAACAGCTTCTTCGGGACCATCTTCATTCCCAATTTCTATGTATCCTCCGTGCGCAGCAATGTCTGAATCCACAGACGTTCCCGCTTGAGTTTATCGCATCTTCATGGCTCCAAACGGGGATATGAGGTATTTAATCCGGAGTTCACAAGATGAGAGCCAACGGCGAAACGTCGTCCCGCGAAATTGCCGGTTGGCGATTGGCAAAATTGCGTTTTTTTTATATGGCAGGCAGAACTTTTTCCGGATCGCGGCGTTTAGACAGGAATGCGGCTGACTCTCCTATTTGGAATATCTGTGCTGAGCGCTACTTTGGGCTGCGCGCTGGCAGTGGCTCAAGAGTATGTGGCTCATGCGGGCCCTCCCCCGGCAAGTACAGCGAATCCCGATGCAGATCCTGTACCGCTGGAATGGGTTCCCCCTGCCCTGGCGCAGTTGAGTTCACAGGCGCCGGTAAAGTCGAACTTCACACTCGATCGGACCATGCTTGGGATTGCGGCGGGGCTGGTGCCGGACAGCGATGCTCCGACGCGACAAGCGATCAACAAGCTGAACGGCGTAAGCGTCCACACCATGCGCTTCGGAGACGCAGGAATCCCTGACGAGGGCGCAGTTGAATCAATTCGCACGGCATACCATCTGCGCGGATGGAAGCACGTGGTCACAACTTCAGCCCACGGAAGCCCGGTGCATAACGGAACCACCGATGTCTGGGTGGTGCTCGACGGCGCGAATGTGCGCGGCGCGGTGGTCCTGGCCGAAACACCAAAGAGCCTGACGCTGGTGACGGTGGCCGGTAATCTGAGTCCGGTGGACCTGATGCACCTGCGCGGGCACTTCGGCATTCCCCAGCTCAACGCAGACGACTTCAAGAACGCACCGGTGCAGTAGCTAGGCCAACTCCAGGCCCCTTGTCTCATTTGTGCTCACGTGGAGATCGTGGGCACAGTTTCGTTTGCACTGAAATATCTCCGACCTCGCGCCGTTGCCACCCCTAAATTGCAGGTGTTAGCCTTCCCTTACACCGTATTGAGGGAAGGAACTCCGTAAACAACATGCAAAATACCTACAACGGGCTGGAATTGCCGCGCGACGGCCAGCCTATCGAGTACAGCCACGGCCAATATCAGGTTCCCGACAATCCCATCATCCCTTTCATTGAAGGCGACGGCACCGGACGCGACATCTGGAAGGCCTCGCAGCGCGTGTTCGATGCCGCTGTGGAGAAGGCCTACGGTGGCAAGCGCCACATCAAGTGGTTCGAAATCTTTGCCGGCGAGAAAGCGTTCCGCCAGTTCAATACCTGGCTTCCCGACGACTCGGTAAGCGCCGCACGCGACCTGCGCGTTTCCATCAAAGGGCCGTTGACGACTCCGGTGGGCGGTGGAATCCGGTCGCTGAATGTGGCGCTGCGCCAGCTTCTGGACCTCTACTCCTGCGTTCGTCCCGTGAAGTACTACCAGGGCGTGCCCAGCCCCGTGAAGCATCCCGAAAAGGTCGACATCGTCATCTTCCGCGAGAATACAGAGGACGTGTATTCGGGAATCGAGTTCAAGCAAGGCTCCGCGGACGCCGGCCGCATTATCGAGTTCATCAATGAAGATCTGCTGAAGGGCGGGAAGAAAAAGATTCGGTCCGATTCGGGTGTCGGCATCAAGCCGATCTCGATCTTCGGGACCAAGCGTCTCGTCCGCTATGCCATTCGCCAGGCGCTCGAGATGGGCCGAAAGACCGTGACGCTGGTGCACAAAGGCAATATTCAGAAGTTCACCGAGGGCGCCTTCCGCGAGTGGGGGTACGAGGTTGCGGTCGAGGAGTTTCGGGAACACACGGTGACCGAGCGGGAAAGCTGGATCCTCGGCAACGTCGATGCCAACCCTAACATCACCATCGAACAGAACGCCGCGCTGATTGAGCCGGGCCTCGAGTTCGGCAATCAGGAATTTCGCGACGTTCTCTACGCTGAGATCAGGGGCGTGCTCGATTCCATCGGGAAGACACACGGCAAAGGGGCATGGAAGAACAAGGTGCTCATCAACGATCGAATCGCGGACTCCATCTTCCAGCAGATCATCATTCGCCCGTCAGACTACAGCATTCTCGCGACTACCAACCTGAACGGCGACTACATCTCCGATGCGGCCGCGGCGCAGGTAGGCGGACTCGGGATTGCGCCGGGCGCCAACATCGGCGATGGCTATGCAGTCTTCGAAGCGACGCATGGCACGGCTCCCAAGTATGCAGACAAGGATGTCATCAATCCAGGCTCGGTGATTCTCTCGGGTGTGATGATGCTCGACTTCATCGGCTGGAAAGAAGCGGCCAAGATGATCGAAGACGCCATGGAGAAGACCATCCAGCAGAAATTTGTAACGTACGACTTCGAACGCCAGACAGCCGGTGCAACGAAGGTGGGCACCAGCGAGTTTGCTACGCGAATAATCGGAAACATGTAGAAACAGCGGTCAGTGATCAGTGGACAGTGGACAGACCTTCTGCTATCCACCGCGACTTAATCAGGATCTGATCGCTATGCATTGGTCACTGTTCACTGTGCACTGTTCACCAGGAGAAGAGAATGCGGAAAAAAGTGAGTATTGTCGGTGCCGGCAACGTGGGCGCCACTGCGGCACACTGGATTGCGGCCAAGGAATTGGCCGACGTGGTGCTGGTTGATGTTGTGGAAGGCATACCCCAGGGCAAAGCGCTCGATCTGCTGGAAGCAATGCCGATTGAAAAGCGCGATGTGCATGTCATCGGATCGAATGACTACGCAGCAACTGCCAATTCTGACATCGTGATCATCACAGCGGGCATTCCGCGCAAGCCGGGTATGAGCCGCGATGACCTGCTGCATACCAATTTCAAGATCATGTCGGACGTGGTAGCGAAGGTAGTCGCGCAGTCGCCCGAGTGCATTCTGATTATCGTATCTAATCCGCTGGATGCCATGGCGCAAGCTGCGTATCGGCAGGCGGGCTTCAATCGCGAGCGCGTGATCGGCATGGCCGGGGTGCTGGATTCGGCACGCTTCCGGACCTTCATCGCTGAGGAACTAAATGTCAGTGTGGAGAATGTGACCGCGTTTGTGCTCGGCGGCCACGGCGACACCATGGTGCCGCTGGCCCGCTATTCCACGGTTGCCGGCATCCCCATTACGGAACTCATTGCGCCTGATCGACTCGAACAGCTCATCCAACGGACCCGCGACGGGGGAGCCGAGATCGTGAAGTATTTGAAGACGGGCAGCGCTTATTACGCGCCTTCCGCTGCCACTGTCGAGATGGTCGAAGCGATTCTCAAAGACAAGAAGAAAATCCTCCCATGCGCTGCTTACCTCAACGGGGAATATGGAATCGAGGGCTACTACATCGGCGTGCCCTGCAAGCTGGGTGCGGCAGGTCTCGAAAAGATCATCGAGATCAAGCTCACTCCGGAGGAAGACGCAGCTCTGAAGAAAAGCGCCGCTGCGGTTAAGGAATTGTGCGCGGTCATCGGCGTCTAGTTCATTTCTATCAGATTATCTGTTCCGCACATCAAAGGCCACTCGGAGACGAGTGGCCTTTTTATTAGGTCAACCGAAGGGTGGAGAGTCCTGCCCATCCATTCTCCGTTGCTACCCCTGCTTCGAAGCCTCATCCTCAATGTAGTCTAAGCGCTAAATTCCCCGATTGTTGCAATCGATCAGGCAAACACAAAGCGCAAAACCGTGCACCGCGGTTGGGCCAATTCGACGACCCATCTTGCACGCACAAGAGTTCGATCATTTAGGAGAGTCCCGTTGCGCAGATTTTTGTTACTCCCGCTCTGCCTCGTCATAACCCTTGCCACAGCCCATGCACAAAGCAACTACGCTGTTGTGCGCGGCTCCGTCTTCGATCCCCAACATCATGCGATTGCAGGCGCGCACATTCATGCCAGCGAAGTGAGCACCAGCGCCGAACGCGAGGTAACTTCCAACGGCACCGGCTTGTACGAGATCGCCGGACTCCAGCCCGGCACGTACGCGCTAACTGTGGATAGCCAGGGATTCGCGCAAGCAAAACAGAACATCGACCTCGAAGTAGGACAGCAGGCCACGCTCGATATCGAGTTGCGCTTGAACAAAGATTCTCAGACGGTTACGGTCGCTGCCTCCGGCGAACTGCTCAAAACGCAGGATGCCAGCGTTGGCGAAGTCGTCGATCAGCGTTCAGTCGATTCCCTCCCCCTGAACGGCCGCATGCTGATTGACCTCGTGCTCACGGTTCCGGGAGCACACATCAGCCATGGCGCAGCAACGGGCGACATGAATCCCCTTTACTGGCGACCGGGGCAGCGTTCGGCGGTCAGCATCGGAGGTAGCCGCCCCAATGGCAATTACTTCCTGCTCGACGGTGCTACCAACACGGATCCGACCTTCAGCACGCAGAACCTGAGCGCCTCGCCTGATGCGGTGCAAGAATTCCAGGTGCAGACCGGCAGCTATT
>Ga0209004_1000136_pt1 | contig 19314 bp, 16 predicted proteins | sample TexAe_RefH0_M1_FD_187948 | JGI IMG/M metagenome (GOLD analysis project Ga0209004, IMG submission 187948) | Forest soil microbial communities from Davy Crockett National Forest, Groveton, Texas, USA - Texas A ecozone_RefH0_M1 (SPAdes) (version 2) | ecosystem: Environmental > Terrestrial > Soil >... | reverse complement strand
CTCGCTCGACCAGGCCGACCTCACAGCATTTTTCGATGGCATTCTCCCCTTGCAGCTTGAGCGCAGCGACATCGCCGGCGCCTCCGTGCTCGTCATGAAGGACGGCGACGTTCTGCTGCAGAAGGGATACGGTTACGCTGACGTCGAATCGAAGAAGCCCGTCGATCCAACGTCGACTATCTTCCGCCTCGCCTCGATCTCCAAGCTCTTCACCTGGGTCTCGGTGATGCAGTTGGAAGAGCAAGGCAAGCTTAATCTCGACACGGACGTCAATCAGTATCTCGACTTCCAGATCCGTCCCGCCTTCAACAAGCCCGTCACCCTGCGCAACCTGATGACGCACACGGCGGGTTTTGAAGAGACGCTTGACGACATCATCATTACCAACCCGAAACAAGCAGTCTCGCTGCGCGATTATGTAATCGCGAACCAGCCCATGCGCATTTATCCTCCGGGCGTAATTCCGGCTTATTCCAATTACGGTGTGGGCCTGGCAAGCTACATCGTGCAGCGCACCAGCGGAGAGCCCTTCGAGCAGTACGTGCAGGAGCACATCTTCGGGCCGCTTGGGATGACACATTCATCCTTCTATCAGCCCCTGCAGAAGCCCCTGGTCCAATTGCCTTCAGAGGGGTACCGCTCCAACACCACCAAGCCTCCGGTCGGCTTTGAAATCTTCAACCCCGTCGGTGCCGGCGGAATCTCCTCGAGCGCCGCCGACATGGGCCGATTCGGTCAGGCCCTGCTCAATGGTGGTGACGTCGATGGCAAGCGCATCCTCAAGCCGGAGACCCTTGCCCTCATGTGGACTCCGCAGTTCCGCGCCAGCGATCAACTGCCTCCTATCTGCATGGGCTTCTACCTGGATTGGCGCAATCATCTGCGCTGGATCGGCCACGAGGGCGACCTCATTGCCTTTCACAGCCTGTTCTTCGTTGAACCGACGCAGAAGATCGTGCTCTTTGTCTCCTACAATTCAGCCGGCGGCGGCGGTGAACCGCGACCAGAGATCATCAACTTCTTCTCCGACCGCTATTTCTCCGGTGCACCCGATGTCCACTATTTGAAAACGTCAGCGAAAGATCTGAAGGGTATCGAGGGCACCTACGAGGCCACTCGCCGAGACGACACCACGAAATTCAAGCTGTCTACGTTCTTCAGCCAGCGCAGTGCCTCTGTCGATAAAGACGGCGTACTCACGATCAACGGCGTGAAAGACCTGCGCGGTCATCCGATTAAATTCAAATCAATCGGGAAAGATCTGTGGCAGTCTGAAGGCGAACAACAGCACATCTTCGCAATCCGCGACGCTGACAACAGGGTGGTGCGTCTCGCCGTCGATTTCCCCGGCGTACAGTTTCAGCGCGTCCCCTGGTACGAAAACCAAACCTGGGTAATGATCGCGCTCTGGTCGAGTATTGGCGTCCTGGTCCTCGTCGTGTTCGCGAGCCTGATTCGAACCTGGCGGCGCCTCTTCCAACGCAGGCGCACCCGTCCCGAGCCGCAACCAGGAACCATCTGGCTCACGGCTACGCCTCGCATGGCGGCCTTTATCTGGGTATTGTTCCTCGGCACGCTGCTAGGCTATTTCGCGGTGAAGGGCGACGACCTGATGCCTCCAACCCCCGCCTGGTTCAAGTGGTTTGTCGTCGAGAACTTCGTCACCATGCTGGCCATCGTCATTAGCACCCTGGCTGTCATCGCGGGAATCGACGCCTGGGGACGGAGCATTCGCGTGATTACGAAGTTCAAGTTCACGTTCGTTGCGCTCGCCTGCGCCTTCCTGAGCTGGTTTGCCATTCACTGGCACATCATCGGGCCCACGCATCGCATTTAGTTCACTCAACCCTCTCTGCTGCCAATATCGAGAGGGCTTCCCTGCAATTACACTGGATGCTGTGAAGCCTTCATCGAATCTTATCCAGCCCAGCCGCAAAGAGTTCACGGCGCTTGCCAAAAAGCACACGCTTGTCCCTGTTTACCGCACTCTCACAGCCGATCTCGAAACTCCCGTCTCGGCATTTCTACGCGCGGCATGGCAGGAACGGGAGTGCTTCCTGCTGGAATCGGTCGAGGGCGGCGAACAGATCGGCCGCTACACCTTCATCGGGATCAATCCATACAAGCGCATTGTCGCGCGCGGACAGCAAATTGATATCAGCGAAGCAGGGCGCACCACCCGCATCGAGGGCGATATCTTCCATGTTCTGCGCGACGCGCTTGGCGGCCACAAGCCCGCACGCATCGCCGGACTGCCACCCTTCACGGCTGGTGCCGTGGGCTTTTTCGCCTACGATGCCGTGCGCCAGATCGAGCGTCTGCCCAACCACGCCAAGGACGAGCTCGGCGTTCCCGACGCCTGCTTGCTCTTCTTTGATGAAGTGCTGGCCTTCGATCACGTTCGCAAGCAGATCTGGATGGTGGCCACCGCCGACGTCACGCTCACCAAACCCGATGTAGCTTACGCGAAAGCCGTGAAGCGGCTGGCAGGGCTCGAGAAGCGCCTGGCGAGACCGCTCCCCAAACTGCCTCCGGCACGCAAGGCAAAGCCAGTCGAAGTGAAGCGCCGCACCAGCAAGAAGAACTTTCTTGCCGCCGTCGAGCGTACGAAAGAATACATCGCGGCGGGCGACATCTTTCAGGCGGTGCTGTCGCAGCGGCTCGATGTGTCCACAGGTATGGACACCTTCCAGGTCTATCGCTCGTTGCGCACAGTGAACCCGAGTCCCTATATGTATTTCCTTCGCTTCACACCAGATGGTCCGCTTGGCGGCCCAGCTTCCCGGAGTCGAAAGTCCCAAAAAGTAAAGCCACCTGCGGCGGTCGAGCTGGCCGGCTCATCGCCAGAGCTGCTTGTTCGCGTGCACGACGGCAAAGTCGAATACCGCCCAATCGCCGGAACCCGTCCGCGTGGCGCAAACGAAGCTGAAGATCTTCGCTTCGAAGAAGAGATGATGCACGACGACAAGGAGCGCGCAGAACACGTTATGCTTGTCGACCTCGGGCGCAATGATGTGGGTCGCGTCAGCGAGTTTGGGAGCGTCAAAGTCGACCGTCTCATGTTCGTCGAACGCTATAGCCACGTGATGCACATCGTCAGCACCATTGAAGGCAAATTGAAACCGGAACTCACAGCGGTCGATGCCCTGCGCGCCTGCTTCCCCGCCGGCACACTCTCCGGCGCTCCGAAAGTCCGTGCCATGGAGATTATCGAAGAACTCGAGCCCTCGCGCCGCGGCACCTATGGCGGAGCGGTCCTCTACGCGGATTTCTCCGGCAACCTTGACTCCTGCATTGCGATTCGCTCGCTGCTCCAAACCGGCGGCAAAGGATACGTGCAGGCAGGCGCCGGAATCGTAGCCGACTCCGTCCCTGAACTCGAGCACAAGGAATCTCTAAACAAGGCACAAGCTGTGATTCGCGCCATCGAGCACGCTCGCGACTTGTAGCCTAAACGTCCTTGCGTCGGAGCTGGATGAGAACGCTCGCGGAGTGAAGAACCACCTCTACTTGCGCAAACGGTTCTCTGCCAGCTTCTCTGCGGCTGCAAGTGCGTCTTTCGCAGGAACGATTACGTCCGGTCGCACTCCGGTTCCATCCCAGTCGGGCTTGCCGTATGGATTCTTGATCGGGGTTTCGGGAATGCCCATGCCGAAGTGATCGTCGAGGCGATGGAAAACGCCCACATGCGCACCGCCGCCGGTTGTTTCGCCGACAACGGTTGCGCGCTTCAGCATCTTCAGATTGTAGGTAAATTGCTCCGCGGCTGAGAAAGTGCGCGACGATGTGAGGATGTAAGCGGGCTTGTTGGCCAGTCCGCTTCCGGTCACTGGCGAGTGAATAAACGACGCGGAGCCGGACGGATCCTTGGGGTTATACCACGGAGCCGGATGATCGAAGAGCGGCGCAGCGATCTCCTCCACCATTCCTGGATATCCGCCCCTGTTGTCGCGCAAGTCGAAAATGATGGCATCGGTTCTATTCAACCGTGCCATCGCTGCGTTGGCCGTCGGCGCGCAGATTTCTGGATCGGGAAAAGAATTGAGCTTGAGATATCCGATGTTGTCGGGGAGAACCACGACCTTCTCAAAGGTGCAATTCTGCTGCTGCATTGCAGAGCGATATTCTGCCAGCGCGGCCACGGTTGGCTCGCCTGGCGCATCCGGAAGCGGAGTCTGGCTGTATGCAATCACAAGATGCGCATCTTGAGTCTCGCTCCGCAGGTCGCTGGTCAGGCGCGCAGCAAATGCCTGCCCGTCTGCCAGCGAGTCATACTCCCCGCTTTCCGCCCTCTTGAGAACAACTGCGGAGGCACTCCGGGCAAGTTGCGAGTCGACGTAAAAGCGGTTTAGATTCTGGGCAACAGCGTGAACCACGCGATCGCGCTCGACTGAATCCACCTTCCCAGCCTCGGAGGCAGCTGATACCGCCGAAGAATTTGCCTTCGGGGCTGTATCTTGCGAATTGCCGGATCCCATGGATGCAAGTCCAGCGTCTCGATTGCTGCCGGTCGAGGTCGCTCGGTTGAGACGATCAAGGACAGATTCAATTGGCGACATCGCTCCTTTGGAAAATTGCCGGTAAGCCTTCGGATGGCTCATGACAAAGGAAAACGCCGCGATTGCTGTGAGCGAAAGCAAGCTGCCGATCAGAACCGATCCCGGTCGCAAGGGCTCTGTCTGAAGGATGCGAAAGGATGGGATTCCCTGAGGATTGGATGAAACGGCAACGGCCGCTCTTGCAGGATAGGAGTTCCGATGCGCCTGCGGAAGTCCGGTTACGCCGTCGCGAAGCAGATCGAAGCACAGACGAATCCGCTTTAAGAGGCCGGTTTCGTCGCGGAGGCGGTCTCGATACAGTTGCAGGATCTCTTCCGAATATTTCTCGCGAAAGCGAGACGGATAGAGGCAGAGCAGGCGGGCAAATAGCTTCTCAAACATAATCCCCCCTGAAAATCTTCTTGATGCGAGCCACGCGTAGCAAATCAGCAAGCCTCTCGGCTTCAGAACGCGCCAGCTTCTTTCCCGAGGATGTCAAACGGTAGTAGCGGCGTCGCTCGTTGGCTGCCTCGGATGCGGCTGCTGCTTCGACTTCTTCGATCATGTCTTCTTCAAGCAGAGCCTGAATGGAACTGTAGAGCGTTCCAGGCCCCAGCCTCATCCTGCCGTTCGTCTGTTCCTCCACTGCCCGCATGATGCCGTAACCGTGAAGATCGTTGCCTGCAAGCGAGAGCAGGATCTGAAATGCTGCGGAAGGTAAAGGATCGAGTTTTCGTTTTGGCATTTTTATGCTCGATGATCGATATATCGATGAATGACTGTAACTCCGTTCTGGGGAAAATGTCAAAGGCGTTTTCATCACGCGCCAGGTCCTTTCTCAAGCAGACGCGACGGTATCCCGCGCCTCGCGAGCGGAGGTCAAATCAGTCACAAAAGGATTTAGAACCAGAATGCGCGTCGCCAAGCCATGTGCCGTACGAATCAGCAAACAAAATCGGCAGCCGCGCTCTACTCCGCGCCGAACAAGCGCCGGAAGAAGTGTCCCATGCGCGTCATGAAGCCTGGCTTCTTTTCGCCTTTGACCTTCCGCGGCTTTTGAGCCGCGACCTGTATATGGGGAGTCTCGGTTCTACTCGTCGAGATGATGGTGTCGGTGTCCGGCGGCGGCTCGCCGCTCTTGTGCACAAACGTGTCTGTGGCTTCGGTCGGCGTGCCTGCCGGAACCACACCCGCAGGGCCGGGCGGCGGCAGCGGCGCAAGACCGGCACTCTGCGCCAGTGGAAATTCGTTGCTCTCAGGGTGCACCGGTGCGGGACAGCCGCAAGGCTCCTTTTCCTGATCGACCACCGCGTACACGCTGCCGTGCTGGAACATCACGCGCTGTCCCGGCTGCACACGATAGATTCCTCCGTCAAAGACACTGGTCACCAGGACATAAGGTGCGTTTGCGCCCGCATTGTCCACGCACGTATCGCCATGCTGTCCCAGGCGCACCTTCACATCCGCGGAGCCGGGGGCGCCGATCAGGATGCGGAAGTCGGGCGTAAGCAACACGTCGGAGTTACGGCCGGTAGCGAAACTCGCCTCAATCGCGCCATGATCGATCACCATCATCAACCCCGGCACTTCACCCTGGGGCACGCTGGAATCCGCAGCCAGCTTCACTGTGGTTGCAGCGCACACCCGCAGGACACCGCGCCGCGGCAACGTCACCTCTGTCGTGCTTGTACCGGAGGTGATGGCGCCGTTGGTGGCGATCATCGCCCTTCCGTTCGCAACTTGCAAAGCACCGGTCACCATGGCCGCGCTGCTGGGATCCTTGCTGTCGAGCGGGACGATCGCGATTGGCCCGGACTGCGTCGGCCCATACTGCGTTGCGCTCTGCGGGGGAGCGATCGGCGGAGCCTGCGGCGTTGGCGTCGAAGCATTCGGCGCAACGGGCTGCGTTTGCGGAGGAACAGCCGTAGGTGCCTGCGGCGCTTGCGAAGGAGCAGCGGTCGGCGTTTGCGCCCAAACGAGCGGCGCGGCGCACAGCACCGCGAAGCAAAGCAGCGGTTTCAATGCGGGTTTCGCGGGCCTTCGCCTTGCTTGCATTGCGCCTACATTCCCAGAAAGTTGCGGATCATCTGATGACCGCCCTCTGTCAATACGGACTCCGGGTGAAACTGCACGCCCTCAACAGGCAACGTGCGATGGCGCAGCCCCATAATGACAGACCCGCCCTTCTTGCCGGCGCCGTTGGCTTCAGGCGTACGTGCCGTCACTACCAATTCCCTGGGCAGCGAATCCTCGGCCACGATCAGCGAGTGGTAGCGTGTACACGTAAGCGGGGTCGATAGACCCGAGAATACTCCCTTGCCGTCATGATCCACCTTGCTTGTCTTGCCGTGCATCAGGCTGTGCGCGCGCACCACTTGCCCGCCAAATGCTTCTCCAATAGCCTGATGGCCGAGACAGACACCGAGAATCGGCGCCTTCCCCGCCATGTGCCTGATGAGCGGGACCAGGATTCCAGCCTCACCGGGTGTGCAGGGACCCGGCGAAAGCAGAATGCGCTCAGGCTTCAGCGCTTCAACCTCTTCCACCGTCAGCTCATCGTTGCGCCGCACCTCAACGTCAGCCCCAAGCTCGCCCAGGTACTGAACCAGGTTGTAGGTGAAGGAATCGTAGTTATCGAGGACAAAAACCATGGGTGAAACCAGTGTAGCGCGTGCGGCAATCGAGTCGGTCTCCCTCAATGCCGGCGCCGGGTTAATACCCGCAGCTTGTCTACATCCTCTTCTGTTGCAACATCCAGTGCACCATCGGTTCAACACGCCATGGGAAATCCAGGTTGGAATAGAGAGGACACAGTTTTGCAAAGTCTTCCAACCCGGATTCGACGCCGCCAATCCTACCGCGCTATCACCACGACCATAAACGTATCCGGCTTCGCCTTGGGACGGCTCGTTGACCCTGCGGGCTGGTCCTCGAACTCCGCAGTCGGAAGATAGACCTTATGGGTCGCGGGGTCCACTCCCATGGTTTTCGCGACTACTGGAGTCTTCACAGTCTGCGCGATTGCATATTTCCCCGCTTTCTCCTCCATGACGAAAAACGAACCATCCCGGCAGCTTGCGAATGCCAACCCGGCATCGAATTTGGTCGCATCCACGCCCGCTCCGATCGGCAGATCCGCCAGAACCTTGCCTGTCTCCGAACTCATCACCACCAGCTTTTGTGGTTTACGGCAGCCCACGAACAGGCGGTGCGTTTTGGGGTCCATCGACATGCCAACCGGATGCCCACCCGGAGCCACCGGCCAGCGTGCGACTACTGTTCTGGTCTTTATGTCCACAACCGCAACAACGTCCTTGTCTTCGAGATTGATGTAGATCTTTCCCGAACCATCAGACGCCAGGAATTCGGGCGCGCCACCAAGCTGAATGAGAGGATCGATCTTGCCGTTCTGGGGATCGATGTCGGGCTTGAAGGTCATCAGCACGCCGCTGTCACCTGCAACCGCGAGCACACGATTCAGCGCAGCGTCATAGATGATTCCATCCGAATCGGGCACCGTGGTCAGAGTGCCAAGCACGGCGTAGGTCTTCAAATCGAAAATCACGATCGCGCCGCTGCCACCGCCATCGGTGATAAAACCACGTCCCAATGAAGGAACAACGGCCACGCCATGCGCGTTCTTCTGTCCCGGAATATCGCCAAGCACTTTGCCGGTATCGGCATCGAGCACCATGGTGTGCGTAGTGCGTGGAACAAACAGCCGGTGGCTCGCGGAATCGACCGTGAGATAGTCAAATCCGCCCTCGCCACCAACTTTCATTATCTTTGCTATCTTCCAGTCCGACTGCGCGACTGCGGGCGCAATGGCAGCAGAGGCCAACAGCATTGTCGCTAGTACTGAAGCAACACCAAGTCTCTTCACGTTTTGTCCCTTTCCCTTTTTGAAAACATGGCTGAGCGCTGAAAGGCTTAGGACGCTCAGAGTGATTCCAACCAGAATTTGCGGATATCCCAAATCGCAGTTCCTCTCCTGCAGCCAACTGCAGCCAGCGAAAGCTTAAGTCCGCACGCCTTAAGCTGCGCTGAACTCACATCAATTTCTTGTTTAATTGCTGGAACGATCGAGAAGATTCATATTCGTTGCCGCAAGTGGCTCGGTTTCAAATAAACTTGGGAGCCGAAAATGGGCCAATCAGGCCATCGCTAGTTGCAGCCCAGCTAGCGCATCTGAAAAACTGACCTTGGTCGATATCGATGGTTCTTCACTTTCTCATTCAAGGGCGCGTGCAGGGCGTGGGCTTCCGCTGGTTCGTTCATCGCGAAGCCAGCGAACTGGATCTGCGCGGCTGGGTACGCAACACCGAGGACGGTGACGTGGAAGTCGTGGCCTCCGGCAGCACCGAAGACCTGGCAGAGTTACGCGCAACCCTCCGTCGCGGCCCTCGCGGCAGCCGCGTCGACCGCCTCGTCGAGCACTACCTCGACGATAGCGAAGCCAAAGACCTCAGCTCCTTCCGTATTGAAGGCGCATGGTGAGGCGAGCGCTTCGCGCAGTGGACAGTGGACGGTTAACAGTGAACAGTGGGCAGTGGACAGTGGGCAGTGAACCGAAGCTCGGTGACTAAAAACAGCGTCACAGGGTGCCCTCTCTGATCTCTGATCACTGTTCACTGACCACTGCTCCTCTATAATCTGTAGGGAAGCAAACCTGACAACCTTGACGGTTCCCTTCCCGCATTTCCTTCAAGCTTCGGCTTGAACAAGACTCGAGGAGCGAGCGAACGCATGCCCGAAGCATTCAAGCCCATTGATGTGGAAGCCCTGAAGGAACTGGTACGCACGGTCCCTGATTTTCCCAAACCCGGGATTCTGTTTTATGACATCACCACGCTGTTGAAGGACAAGACCGGCTTCGCCAAGCTGATTGACGCACTTGCCGCCCACTACATCGAGAAGAAGATCGACCTGGTGCTGGGCATTGAAGCACGCGGATTCATCTTTGGCCCCGCGCTCGCCTATCGCCTGAATGCAGGCTTTGTGCCTGTACGCAAGCCGCGCAAGCTACCTGCGCCCGTCGCGCGCGTCACCTACGACCTCGAATATGGATCGGACACGCTCGAGATTCACATGGATGCCATTCAGCCCGGCCAGCGTGTTGTGCTGGTGGACGATCTGCTGGCCACCGGCGGCACCATGGAAGCCACCGTCAAGCTGGTGAAGCAACTCGGCGGCGAAATCACGGGCCTCGCATTTGCCGTAGAGCTGGACTTCCTGAAGGGCCGCGACCGCTTCAAGGAGTACGACGTCTTCAGTTTGCTGCACTACGACGAATAGAAATTCGCGGAGATTTAAAAAAGCCGGATCCTGGGTGCAAAATCCTCTCTTTAAAGAGGTTATGAGCATATCGTGGCTGCAAAATCCTCTGCTGATTGGACTTATAGCCAGAATCCTCTCCGCAAAGAACTTAGCAGCTGATTCCCGTTTTTTCCGCTCCGAACTGCGAGCAGTTTTCAACTGAGGGCCCGTGGCGGGCAGTAACGCCCAGATAGTCTTACTCTCATGACGGGCGGCTGGCCTGATCAATGAATCTATTGTGCGCCAAAATGGGATAATTCCCTGCAAAACGGCGGCAGGTATTTTTTGTTGCGGAATGAACGAGTTGCGGAGCGAACAATCGCTCCGGCACTTGACAACAACGCGGATCGGCAACCGCCACAAGATCGGATTCTGGTCGGAATTTCGTTTAATTTCCGATTGTCGGTGATGGGACCCGAACTCCCTGTCGATTGACGGACCTACTTGCGGGAGATTAACCACCCGATCACAACTCCGATAGCGATGCCCACCGCGAGGGACCCGACGACCGTTTCCACGGGATGCCGCCCCATACGCTTGGTTGTCTCGTCAAAGAACTCTTCCGCCGCATCACCGGCCTGTTTCGCAACGCGCCGCGCTCCTCCCAAACCCTCTTCAACTGCATCCGCCATCGCAGACGTAAGGCGCGATGCCGTACGCGCTGTTTCGGCGATCTGTTCGCCGGCCCTGCCCACCACTGTATCCGACATTGTGTCTCTCCTCTTCGATTGGATGCTGATTAGTATAGAGCGGAGGTATGGTAAGGGATGGTTGACGGTAATTGGCTCGGAATCCGAATTCTGGCGTGAAGCCCGTTCTTCAGTACTAATCTTCCTCGGCCCATCAATCTGCGAACGCAATCTCTTCGGCCTTTTCTCTTCCTGCCGTAGGCATGATGTCTTCTTTGTCTGTGCACATTGACCATCGAGTCATGCAGTCAAAGTTGATATCGAAGACCTGCGCCCGTTTTGCTGCTGCCAAACTTGGGAGTGCACTAACCCAGATCGCCACGCAGTTCGTACAAGCTGAGGGACCCCATACTCGATAGTCTCGCTTCGCAGCCAGCAGTTCCGGGAGAGTGCCGACTAGCGACGCACGACCAAAGAGCTGGTATTCACCCGAGGCGTACGGCACGTACTTTGGGTCACTCACCCTTTTTCGCTCCTCGCGTGTGCCGTATCCCTTCGGTACCAAAACACCAACATAAAACGACGCGCTCGACAACAGATTCCCATTCGTTCTGAGCGTGAGCTGTGAGGAAGGCATGTGATCGTGTGCGAGGCGGGTTAATAGGAACCAAGGGGAGTAGCCCCACACATTGCCTATCGTGTACTCGCAATCAGCACCCCCGCAGTCCACATTCTCAGTCAGAGAACCTGCAAACCGCCTGCGCAGGACTTCGATCTCCGCCTTCGTAGTCTCTCCAAGACGCAGCTTCAGAAACTCCGCATACATCGCTTCAGAGCGTGAGCGGACAACAGACTCACGCACGTGTACAAACACCACGAGGAGACCATATGCGATGGACAGGCTCAATATGGTGGCCAATCCCACTCGCCACAGTCTTGCCGGTTGCTCTCGGAAGAACATTGAAGAGATTATGCAGGCTCAGGCACGACCCGGACAACGAGAATCCGGCGTATTCTCGGCCGTTCCCGAGAGTAGTGAATTACGACTGAATAGTCTTATGGCAATTCACATTCGTGGAAAAATGCGGTAGCGAGACTATCGTGGGCAAGTGGAAAGTAACGCCGTTTTTTCGTTACTTTGAATTCCGCAGAAAAGCGAGCGCAGATCCTTGGACTTCGCTGCGCTCCTGATGACAATGTGTTTTACTGCGAACTTTGCAGACAGGACACCAGAGTTTGTTTCATAAATGGCCCCGACGTGTTGGTTGAAGTTCCTCAGGGGTTAAAACTTCTTGTCTTTTCGGTCCTTTTCGGCACGACTGAAGTCGTGCCCTGACACAATTTATGAAACACGCTCTAGGACGCGTTCTCCGGGACTTCCTCGGGTTCGGCCGATTCCCCGTCGGCCGGCTCGCCTTGCAACATTTGTGCATCGGCGAATCGATAACCGACGTACACATCCGTCAGCAGGTAGACCGGATTCGATGGATTGTCCTCGATCTTCTTGCGCAGTTGGCGAATGAAGGTGCGAAGATACTCGACTTCTTCGCGGCAATCCGCTCCCCACACCGCCGTCAGCAGCTTGGCATACGACACAACGCGCCCGGCGCGGCTCATCAGGCAATACAAAATGTCGTATTCTTTGCGCGTCAAATGAACTGCGTGGCCCCGCTTCGTCACGCTGCGCTTGGAGGGATTGAGACGAATCTCTCCAATTTCAATAGGCGCATCCTCGGCTCGCGCCGGTGCGTGAACCCTGCGCACTGCCGTGCGGATGCGCGCGATCAGTTCACGCGTGCTGAAAGGCTTGGTGACGTAATCGTCGGCGCCAAGTTCAAGGGCTTCGACTTTTTCTTCTTCGCCGTCGCGAACCGTGAGCATCAGCACAGGAAGCCGGGGCGCAAACGCGCGGATACGGCGCAGCGTTTCGATCCCGCCGATGCCGGGCATATTGATATCCAGAAGCACCACGTCGTACTGCCCCGAATGCAGCAATTGGAGCGCCTCTTCGCCACGCGACGCTTCGCTGAATTGGAATCCGAGCTCGGCAAGCGGCGGCTTGAGCGCGCGGCGTATTGCTGGTTCATCATCGACTATTAGAATACGAATGGCGGACTGGTTCATTACGATTCCCTCTTTCTTGCCTGCGATGGTATAGCCGCATAAAACGTATTGCCTTCATCCTGGTCGCTGGTGACCCAGACATGCCCGTCGTGGATTGTCGCCGCACGCTTGGCCACGGACAAACCGATTCCTGTTCCGGACGCACGATTGGATGAGGTCGACGAACGATAGTAGCGATCGAAGATGCGCTCACGGTCTGCGATGGGAATTACCGGGCCAAAACTGTGCACGGAGAAAATCACTTCGGCCTTCGACTGTATCGCTCGAATCGTGATCGTTGTCCCATAGATCGCGTATTTGCAGGCATTGTCGATGTATTGCGACAAGAGCATGGTCATCAAGCCGCGATCGCAGCACAGCACCAGGCTGTCGTCAGGCAGATCGATGGCAACCTTCATGGAGGCCAGTCGTTCACTGAGGCTGGCCACTACCTCATCAATCAGCGCGGCCACGCCTACAGGTACGGCGTGTACCGTGACTTCGCCCGCGTCGAGGCGAGCCGTGGTGAGCAGGCGCGTGGTCAGATCGTTGAGCAACTCCGCCTGTTCATTGATCAGCGACACAAGCTCGCTCTGTCCAGCGGAAAGCTTGCCCATTTCGTTGAGCCCTGTCGAGGCCGCACGAATGGCGGTGAGCGGAGTCTTGTACTCATGCGCCAATGAGTCGAGTACCGTCGAGCGAAGCTGCTCGGTCTGGCGCTCCGTCTCGATGCGGCTCTCGTTGGCGAAGGCGCGATAACGATCAAATGTAACGGCGATCAGAGATGCGATCGCGTTGTTGGTCAGAGGGCTGGTTTCACCGCGGACAACAACTGAACCGACAGGCACAGTGCCAAGCCGAACCACGCGCCGCGCGATGCCGGTCACCGCATCATCGTCCGATGTTTCGAAGTAGTAGACGTTTTGCGCGAGTTCCTGCGGATCGACATTCCAAAAGCCGGCCTGATAGGTCTCATGTAAATCTGCGTCGAAGATCACCACGGCCTCAAGGGCGAAGATTTCATGCACCAGTTCCGCCAGCTGGGCGCCGGGCTCAACATGCAGATTCATCTGCAGCGTCTGCCGCGTGAACTCATAGAGGTCCTGCATCTGGCCGCCCCACGAATCGGTCTCGCGCGCATGCTCCGTGACGCGAGCCGACAGACGGCTGATGACCAGCGCGGTAAGAATGAACGCAACCAGGGTGATGGGATTGGCTGGATCCGCCGCCGGATTCACCCCACCAGGCCGCGGCGCAAGGTAGCTCTGGACAACTACGGCGGATAGAGAGACGAACACGGCCTGCCAGAATCCACACCATAGGGCGGTCGGCACAATGATAAGCAGATAGAGCAGAACAGCGACCGGAAGCAGCCATTGCAGCCAATGCGCGAAGAATCCGACCAGCACAACTGACAGAATGCCGAGGGCGCACTCTGTGGAAAACAGGAGCGCCTGCAGCCCGGAGCCGCGCGAGCGTCGACCGGCAAACGCGGCGCGCAGAGGAATGTAGGTTCCAGACAACCGGTCACCAGCCTTTCCGTCGAGTGCCATGAGGTCGATACACCTCGGCAGTGAGATGGGTGCACATTCAAATGGCGCAAACCATGAGTGACTTGAAACTCTACGGCTTTGACGCGAAGTTGTTCCTCCCGAATGTGAGCGCCGATCTCGATCGAACTGCGCTGGACTTCAGAGAGAACTCCCCACGTGCATCTTTCTTTTTCATCCCAGGTGGGCTGGCATCGTGCGCAGGGAGATTGTTTGTAGATATTAACAGTTCCTCATTTGATTTTTATGCGAAGAAGCGTAGAGGCACGCTTCTCCCTCGGGTTCTCTTTTCGTCCAAAGCAGCGTCAATTCAAGCTTTGCGGTGGATGATGCGGCGATTCGAAATAAAGATTTTCTTTTTCTAATCCTCATCTCGTCTTTATGCATTCTTTGCATTACTAATGCTAGCCGCAGCAGATTGACCCCACAAGAGGAGTAGCGCTCACGGCGCTTGACTTCACCATCCTTGCCTCGGCACGGACGCAATCCCCGTGTGCCTTGTCGTGGCCCGACTGAAAGCAATCAACACCAAAGAGATTGAGTCAACCACCTCAGTTCTCACATAAGAACTCATTCGTTACATACACAGATCTTGTTGAGGAGGAATCGTGTCGATATCCGCCAAGTTGAATCACGTCATTCTCCAATCGTTGAGCGCAGCAGTGCTCGTCACAGCGATTGCGGCCGGCGCACAAGCGCCAGTGGCGCCTGCCACAGCACCTGCTTCTGCGCAAGCAGCAGCCGCCGATGCAACGCCCGCTCCCGCGACCGCCCCAGCCCCTCTTTCCACGTTTGTTCTCACGGGTCCGCTGCAATGGCTGCCGCCGGCGACCTTCGATGCCGGACCATTGGGCAAGCTGTATGTGAACGGCATTGTGACCGGTTTCTCGCAGTTCCAGAACAATCACGTGCCGGGAGACGACAGTGCGCAGGCCACCCTGAGCAACGGACAGGTCTTCATTCAAAGAGCGGACGGGAAGGTTCAATACTACATCCAGGCCGGCATCTATACCATGCAGGCACTTTCAGCGCCGTTTGTTGACGCTCAAACTACGATGAAGAATTTCTACGGGCCTGTTCCGGTTGCTTACCTGAAAGTGCAGGCGGCCAAGAACACGCAGTTCCTTGTCGGCTCTCTTCCCACGCTGATGGGCGCCGAGTCCACCTTTACGTACCAGAACTTCAACATCGAACGCGGCATCGTTTGGAATCAGGAGAACGCCATTAATCGCGGCATCCAGGTGAATCAAACCATGGGCAAGTACCTGAGCGCCGCATTCAGTTGGAACGACGGTTACTATTCCAACCGCTACTCATGGCTCTCGGGCTCGGTGACTCTTACGAAGGGGCCTCATAGCCTGGTGTACGACGGGATGGGGAACCTCGGGCAAACCAAATTTCAAACAGCAGCAACGCCGATCCAGAACAACGGCTACATGCACACGGTGATCTACACGTACACCAAGGGCCCATGGATCGTTTCGCCGTACTTCCAGTATGGCAAGCTGCCGACCAACCCGAAGGTAGGCGTCGCCAAGGCCACATCCGCAACCGGCGGCGCGCTCAACGTCAGCTACGCTTTCAAGAGCGGCTTCTCGCTTCCAGCGCGCGTCGAATACCTGACGAGTTCGGGGAGTGTAACCGACGGATCAGTGAACATGCTGGGCTTTGGGGCCGGCAGCGCAGGCACCACTTTCACCGCGACGCCAACTTATCAAAAAGGAGGCGTGTTCGTTCGCGGCGATCTCGCATGGGTGCATGCAACGGATTACACACCGGGAAGTGTCTTTGGCACAACAGGAACGGCTGCCGACCAATTCCGGGGCGTACTTGAATTCGGCTTCATTTTTGGCAAAAACGTGACCGAAAAATAGCTGAATTGTTGAGGATCCTCCTGCCCTTGCGGTGATAGCCAATACTCCGCAAGGGCGCGAGCCTGCAATCGCAGGGTCATGCACGCAGAAGGCTCGGTTTCTTCATTTCATCTTCATCAGTGCATACGTAGCATTTACACAGCCCAGAAATCTGAACGCCTCAGGCCGGAACGCTAGCCGGCGAGCCTCAAAACATCCCGTAGCGCAAGCCGCGGGAGCTGACTCTAAGAACTCAAATTTCCAGGAGAATGTTCATGGCAGATCAGAAAGCACCACAGATGCAGGCAACTCTGGGCCTTACCGGGTTGACCAGCAACGCAATGGCGCTGATTGCTCCCGGCGCCTTCCTATGGCTCACGTTCTTCATCCAGGCAACCACGGGCACGGCGGGGCAGCCTTCCACGGCACCGTCGATGTGGTGGGGCATTCTGCTCGCTCTCGGCCTCTGCCTTGCCACCGCCGTAGCGTACGCGGAGATCTCCAAGCTTTATCCAGGCACTGGATCCAGCTACTACTACGCGGAGCAGGCCCTGCTCTCCAAGGACAAAGCCTTCAAATACGCGCGTGTTGCGAAATTCATCGTCGGCTGGGGCTCTCACCTTTACTACTGGGTCTATCCAGGGGTGATGGTCGCCACGACCGGCATCTTTGTCGGCTATGTGGTGGGATTCTTCTACCCGAACTTCATCAGCGGATCGAATCCCGGGCCGGTCTTTATGGCCATGGTCGCTGTCGTGTTCTCGTTCTTTGTGGCCTGGATCGCCCAGAAGGGCGCAGGCGCATCGACTGCAGTGAACCTGGCCATCAACGTCATCCAGATTTCCGCGCTGCTGGTCTTCAGCGTCCTCGCTCTGGGTTATCGCACCAACCATCCGACAGGGTCTCCGGCATTCAACTATGATGGCCAGTCCCTCGCAACTTACACCTACCAGTTCGCCACCAACGCCAAGGACGGCTCCATCGTCCGCGACGCGAGCGGTGTTCCCCAGCCACAGCTCGACAAGGCCGGCAAACCGGTTCCCTTTACAATCGACTATCCCGAAAAAGACGCGACCGGAAATATGCTCACGCACCCGACAGCGAAGTCAGTGGTGTCGCCGCACAATTTCAGCTGGGTATTCATTCAGGCGACTGTCGCGATCCTGATTCTTGTCGGCTTTGAATCAGTGACAGCCATGGGCGGCGAAGCAAAGAACCCCACAAAACACATTCCCATTGCTGTAATCGCTTCGTTGCTGATTCAGGGATTGGTTTGTTATCTGATCGAGTATTTTGCCGCAAACTACTTCCTGAATTCGGGGTACACAATGCAGAGCGCGGCAGGATCGGCGGCGCCGATCGGCGACATGATGATTATTGTCGGCGACGCCCTTCTGGGTCAGGGCCACGGCAAGTACTTCATGATGGGCGAAGCGATAACCGTGTTCCTTGCTCTGATCGGTACCACGCTCAGCTGCATGAACACTGGAGCTCGCGTGACCTACGCGATGGGCAAGGACGACGAAGCGCCCGAGCACTTCGGCATCCTGCACGCCCAGTCGCTTTCGCCACGCCGCGCCATCTGGACGCTGGCCGCCATCTCCGCCGTCCTCGGTTGCCTCGCGGTCACGCTCGTCTTCGCAGACGCCAGCGCGCCGACCGACGCAACCATCGCGGCACTTCCGCACGGCATCTTCTCCAGCTTCGGCTACTCCACGCACGACAAGATGGCAGCATTGCCTAATTCCCTGCTGACCATCACCCTCACATCCAACTTCGGCACATTCATTCTGTATGCTCTCAGCTGCTTCCTTTGCATGGTGGCGTTCCACAAGCGTCCCGACCACAATTTCGTGAGGCATACTCTGATCCCTGGCTTCGGTCTGCTGGCCAACCTGGCTTGCATGGCTGTCTATGTGCTTGGACCGTTCTTCAACCTCGGCACCAAGATGGAACCGCTGACGGCCCTCGGCATCTCTGGCGTCTGGGGCCTCTACGGCGCGGTCTATTTTCTGCGATCATCGAAAGCGAAGGGAAAATCTGTATTGCTGGAAGCAAGGAAGGTTGCTGGCTAGTCGAGCGGTCAGCACTTATTAGTCAAACGGAAACTCTGGGTGGCAATCCTTCTCGGCTCGATTCTGAAGGCCTTGAACGGGTGACCACCCAGTGGTTTTTGCAAACCTGAACTTTTGAACTTCTAGAGCGCGATGCGCAAAATGGTTAAGATCACCCCACGAACAAAGGACCCGTTCGAGGGGACCGCGATGAGGCGACCGGTCCATGTTGGATGTCGTGTTTGGTCAGGCAAGTGATCCCGGCAAAATTCGTACGAACAACGAAGATGCCATGGGATCTTTCATTCCCAATTCACGCCACCAGGCGCGTTCCCACGGCTATCTCTTTGTCGTTGCCGACGGCGTAGGAGGCCTTGACCTGGGCGAGATCGCCTCTTCCACCGCGGTTTCGGTTCTCGTGCAGGAATTCGAAAAGGCGCAATCGGGCGCTATGCTCATCAGCCTGCTGCCGCGCCTGGTGCAGTATGCCAATGCCGCGGTGCACGACCGCACCCTCGCAGCCGAGTTTCGCGGAAAGAAGATGGCCACAACAGCGGTTGCATGCGCCATGCGCCACGACCAGGCCATCATTTCTCATGTGGGCGACTCGCGCTGCTACCTGGTGCGCAAGCGCGTCGCAAAGCAAATTACGCAAGACCATACCTGGGTGAATGAGCAGAGAAAGATGGGAGTGATCTCGGCAAGCGATGTCGCAACTTCCGATTCGCGCCATGTTCTGATCCGCTCTCTCGGCCCCGAGATGTTCGTTTCGCCCGACACCACGGCTCTCACCATCCAGCCCGATGACGTACTTGTACTGTGCTCCGATGGACTGCACGATGAAATGCCCGCGGCGACCATCGCCTCAATCGTCTCCCAAAACAAACCGGCCGATGAAATTGCGCAGGAACTCGTTGCGCGCGCCGTTGAGATTGACGGGAACGACAACACTACGGCGCAGGTCATTCGCGTTCGCTCAGTCGAACAAGTCGGCATGTATCGCGGGCGTCCTTACCGGCTTCCTTCCTGAACGGGCTCGCCAAGCCTTACGAAATCCTTAGAGCTTCACCGCCAAACCTCGATAGAGTAGAAGAAGCACAAGCACTGGAGAATACCGCCCAATGGGCCTCCTCGACACCATTGAAGCCGGGTCGCAGATCGACTGGTACCGCATTGAGGCGCCCGTAGCGCGGAGCGGCATGGCTTCGATCTTTCGCGCCCTGGATTTGCGCGACAATCGCGTGGTCGCCTTGAAGATTCCGCATCCAGAC
>Ga0209004_1000135_pt1 | contig 19320 bp, 12 predicted proteins | sample TexAe_RefH0_M1_FD_187948 | JGI IMG/M metagenome (GOLD analysis project Ga0209004, IMG submission 187948) | Forest soil microbial communities from Davy Crockett National Forest, Groveton, Texas, USA - Texas A ecozone_RefH0_M1 (SPAdes) (version 2) | ecosystem: Environmental > Terrestrial > Soil >... | reverse complement strand
CGCGTCCCCGCACATTATGTTGTCATTGAATCCCGCAAGCGCGGAATTCATGCGCTTCACCAGCCTGAGCACAACATAACTAGATCCACCACATAATCGCTCGACGCGCGGCCCATCTCAAGGCCGATGCCCTGGCCCACGATGAACGCCACGGCCTCGGCTTCCGTCTCCCGCACCGTGGCGGTGGTCTTGGTGCGCCGGTCGGTCTTATGCAGAAGCTCGTGCGCGACCTCGTGAACCAGCGTCACAAACTCCTCGGCGTTCGTCTGGCCCGGAAGCAACGCGATCTTGCCGCCGTAGCTCACCCCGAGAGCGGGCGCGATGTTCTCGCTGTATTCAAGCGCGATATTCTGCGCGGCGAGAAACCCCATGAGCCGGTCCCGATGGCCGCCCACGTCGCCGCTGACGTTGTGCTCGAACTCGGGCAGGTCCGCGCCCTCGGTCTGCGCCACATCGAAGACGTACACGGCGCGAAAGCCGATGAGAACGGGCACGGGCCTGGACTCGTCCTGAGTGCTGCTCTGGTCTGAGCCGTCCTTCCTGCGGCGGTGGCCCATCATCGGGGCGAGAATCTGGATGCCTTTCTCGCCCTTTTTTACGAACCGGCCCAACTCCTTCCACGTCGAAAACCCGGCTACGCGGGTCGCCGTCGGGCGCTGCCGCGCAATGGCGAGAATGTTCCCGAAGGAATAGGAATGGAACCGGGCCATCGCGGCAAGGTAGGCGGTCAAGGTTTCACTCTTGCCTGCCGCAAGCTGTTGAAGCAAAAAGTCTACGGCCTGCTTGATGAGCTGCTGTGTGGGGTTGTCTTTCTGCGTGGTTCGCTGCTGGTAGGGCGATTGGTTGGGGAGCGCCGGATTTTTCCTGTGCGGCGCGGTGCTGGCGGCTGTGCTGCTGACTGCGTAAGGCATGATGTTTGCTCTCCTGTCGCTGCCCGCGAGGGGCGGAATCTGAAGGAGGGCGTCTGCCTCAACCCAAATTTCTTTGTTTGAGTGCCCCCGCTTCATGGCTCTTGCGGCACGGCAGGGGCGAGGAGGGTTCTGTCACAGGTCGCCGCAGGCGCCGCCACAGGCGGCCGGAGCGAAGCGGAAGGACCTTGACAGGTTCCGACCGGCTCTGCCAAAAAGCCGCCTGAAGCGGGGGCACGTGAACGAAGAAGAAATTTAGGAACCTTTCCGCATGGCTTCCGGGGAGGGGAGTTGCGGGGAAGGAACGAGACCGTTACGGAACTCGTCATCGGGCTTCCGAGACGAGCAGGTTCGTCAACCCTGAAGAGGTCGTCGTTTGTGCGTGAATGTTGAGTTTTGAAGCGAAGGCTTACGGTTTCTGCAGCGCTTCTAGCAGTTTCGGCGTTCCGAGTGCGTTTGCCATTCGCTTGAGGTTGTAAACCATCGTCGCGAGTCCGATTTCACTCTTCGCGCCGGAAAGTCCACGCATCAGCAGACGAGGATGGCCGAAGATCCGGTATTTGATCGTCGCAAAGGGATGCTCTACCGTGGACCTTCGCAGCCTCATTGCTTCTGGAGTGACCCTTTGCTCCATACGGTTCAAAGCGTCCTCGTATAGGTGACGGGCCAGCCCTCTCCGCGTTGCCTGTGTGCAACGTGCTTTCAATGAACATGCACCGCAGTCTGCGCTTGATGCTTTGTACATGGTGTATCGGTCTTTGAGGTTTGTGTGTTTCCGAAGCAGCTTCTTATCGCCTGGGCAGATATAACAATCAGTTTGCGGCTCATAGCGGAATTGCTCGCGTCCAAACAGCGTGCCATCGCCTTGGTTGTTGACTGTCCGCATCACGGGAACGTAAGGCATCATTCCAGCAGCTTCGCAATACGCAGCATGCTCTCCGTTGGAATACCCAGCATCGGCGACGACTTGGAAAGTCTCAATCTGTAAAGCGTCTCTGGCAGCTTCTGCCATCGGGCGCAGGCTACGGATGTCTGAAGCGTCGAGGATCACCGATTGCGCCACGATGATAGCGTGCTCAGAGTCAACCGCGGTCTGGACGTTATAAGCAGGGAGTGCCATCTGGCGAACCAACATGAAGTTGGCTTCAGGCTCCGGGTTACGCTTCAGCTTTTCGAGTGCATCTTGGACGGCGGTGTGATCAATCTCAACCTGGCTTTCCTTATCGGCTTTTTCTAGTCCGTCTAAATACTTCTGCAGAGATAGACGCTCTCTCGTGCTGTCGATGCTCGCAACCGCTCGGAACTTCGAACCATCAATAGCGATCCATTCCCCTCGGATGAGACCGTACTCCTTAGCAAACTGAACGAGCCGCGCCCCCGCCGCTGTGACGGCATCACGATGTTTTCTTCGGAACTCTGCGATGCTCTTGTGGTCTGGTTGAAGGCGCCCTAAGAGCCACATCACTTCGACGTTCCGATGGCACTCAGTTTCAAGCCTTCGAGAAGATCGAATCTGGTTCAGATAGCCATACAAATAGAGTTTGAGCAAATCGCGCGGATCGTAGCCGGGTCTGCCCGTGTCAGCTGCCTCAGCTCGCTCGAAGCCGATCTCGGACATTGAGAGCCGGTCAACGAAGGCGTCGATTACCCGGCACATGTGGTCGCTCGGAATGAAGTCGTCCAGGGCCGCTGGAAACAGTGCTGTCTGATCGCGGCCCTCGCCCTGGATATAGCCCATAAAGTCCCTCAGTTATTGCGATTAAGTACATTTTGACAATTGCCTGACAAGCGGTTATGAGGGTACGATTATCATGTTATGAATATAACGATGAAGCCTCATCCGTGGCTCCTGATGGTCTTCTCGCTGCCATCAGCCAAGGCCAGTGAACGGGTGCAGGTCTGGCGGAAGCTTCAGAAATTTGGGTGTCTTCCGTTTCGCAATGCGGGCTACTTGCTACCGAACACGCCAGAGAATCGTGAGCGGTTGATCTGGATATGTGAAGCAGTCCGAGCCAGCAAAGGGGATGCGTCCGTGCTTGAGGTGGCAACCGTTGATGATCTAAGCATCGCTGCCATGCAGCAACTGTTTCGGCAGGCGCGGGACGGTGATTATCTCGCGCTTGAAAAAGAACTCAAGAAGCTCAAGACACAGAGTGGCCCCCCATCGGCACAATTGGTTCGGTTGCGTAAACGCTTCGATGAGGTCGTCGCGATCGACTACTTCGAGTCAAAGCAGCGAGCTGTGGTCCGCGCTCTGCTGGAGCGGATGAACCCCTCCCAAACGAAAGAGGCTCCGGTGAAACTTGTGAACCGCAAGGAGTATCAAGGCAAGACGTGGGTCACGCGGCATCGTCCGGGCATTGATCGCGTCTCCTCGGCCTGGCTAATCGCAAAGTTCATTGATGCCAAGCCGCGCTTCGTCTTCGCAGACAAAGCAGAGACGAAGCCCAATGCCGTGGCTTACGACATGTATGGCCCTGTTGGCTTCGGGCATGAGGGCGACCGCTGCACATTCGAGACCCTATGCCGCTCTTTCGGAATCAAGGACAAAATGGTTCTGCTGATAGCGGAAGCCATTCATGATGCCGATCTCGAAGACCACAAGTACGGCCGAGAAGAAGGAAACGTCATCAATCGCATTCTGCAGGGTTGGGCGCGACAGGACGTTTCAGATGAAGAGTTGCTAAAGCGCGGTATGGATCTAGTGGAGGGGCTGTATGTCTCAATCGCCTGAAAAGAAGCAAGCCTTAGCTAGCAGGAAGATCATCGGTGGCGTGCTCATCGTCTGCGCGTGTTTGCTAGCCGTCGGCATCGCTGCAATCAAGGTGCGTGGGTTTCGAGCATCGGCCCAACCCTCTGCATTTGAAACGGCTGCAGCGCGTGCGGTTCGCAACTTTGCCATTCCTGGTGCGGAAGCGAAGCAGGTAAATCCTGTGGTTCATGATGAGATGGCGCTGCAACAGGGACGCGACTTATTTTTGACGCGCTGCGCGAGTTGCCACGGTGTCGATGGCAGGGGCACGACTCCGATTGGGACGAACGTTTATCCGCGCGTCCCAGACCTTCATGCCGGTGCAACGCAGGAGATGAGCGACGGGCAGATTCACTACATCATCGAGAACGGAGTTCAGCTCACCGGAATGCCGGCGATGCCAGGACTTCGTTCCCCCTCTAAGACAGACAGTTGGGCGCTGGTTTCGTACGTGCGCAGCCTGCGCTCTTCGACCACATCAGACACGAAGCTGATTCAGGCGTCTGTGAGCGGATCGCACTACGTCGGTTCGCAATCCTGCCAGAGCTGTCACGCCGACATCTATGCCCGTTGGAAGAAGACGCCGATGGCAAATGTAGTGCGCGACCCACACGAGCATCCTGACGCGATCATCCCTGACCTCAAGACCAATGACATTGCGAAATTCAGTGTCGATCAGGTCGCGCTGGTATATGGAAGCATCTGGAAGCAGCGGTACTTCACCAAAATTGGTGATGACTACTACCCGCTTCCAGCACAATGGGACATTGGCAACAAGAAGTGGATGAAATACCACGTCCCCGACACCGGAGCTGATTGGTGGACGGCGTTCTATCCCTCGGACAACATGCAGAGACCGACAGGCCCGACGTGCGACGGCTGCCATTCGGTGAACTATGACATCCACACGAAACAGGTGACAGAGTGGAATGTCGGTTGCGAGAGGTGCCACGGACCCGGTAGTGAACATGTCGCTCACCCAACGCGAACCAACATCATGAATCCTTCGGCAATGGATTCGTTCGCCTCGAATGACACCTGTATCCAGTGCCACTCTCAGGGGCAACCGAAAACAAAGCTGATCGAAGGGAAAGCCTACGATTGGCCGGTCGGATATGACGTGACCAAGCATCTGCAAGATTTCTGGAGTCTCGAAGACATTAACCTCGGGCAGACTGACTTTCTCCACTTCGCGGACGGAACAGCGCACAAGAACCGGATGCAAGGCAACGACTTCATCCAAAGTGTCATGTACGAGAAGGGTGTAACCTGCGCGTCCTGCCACGATGTACACGGAACCGGTAACTATGCGCAGTTGCGGAAGCCTGGCGATCAGATTTGCCTCGATTGCCATGCGGCAAACTCTCCGAACGGTCCTCATGTGGCCAATCTTGAAGAGCACACCCACCATGCAGCAGGTAGTCCAGGTAGCAGTTGCATCGCCTGCCACATGCCGAAGATCGAGACTCAAGGCGTACCGGGAGCCTTCGTTCGCTCTCACACGTTCAAATTCATCAGTCCGGCGATGACGGACAAGTACAAGATTCCAAACTCCTGCACGTCCTGCCATAAGGACAAATCGACAGACTGGGCGACCAAGGAACTCGTGAACTGGAAGTCGACTTCGGGCTGGCGAATCGCTCAGCGATAGATTCTCCGAAGTCCCAAACTCGGCTGGATGCTGACCTCGAAAGAGAAAGCACCCAGCCGATTCCTTTTTGACGTCGCCGGAGTTTCGTAACAGTCTCGAACGGCCCCGCTGAGGTGGGTGGTGGAAGACGCCGGCACCGTTGGCGGCTGCAACCAGGGCGGAAACATCCGCCCTCAAACAACCGGCTTGCTATCCTTCCTGTTGGGGCGGGGAATCTTTATGACTCTGATTGCAGCGTTTAAGTGTGCAGACGGTTATGTTCTCTGCGCCGATTCGCAAGAAACCATAGCCAGAGCAGGCCACGATTACCGTGTTACTCGGCAAAAGCTGGTTCCCATCGCCGTAGGCAAAGTACTGATGGCGATTGCCGGGAGTGGAGACGGCGATTTGATCGACGCATTCATAGGCAGGTTCAGCGAGAAATACCAGCAATCTGAAATCGCGGAGCTGGATTCCGCAGTAAAGATTTTCAAGGACGAGCAGCTGGCCTTCGCCAAAGAGAAAAAGGTGAAGATCCGCGAAATAGACAGCACCTTCCGGTTCCTGCTCGGTGCCTATTCCGACAAAGACAAGAAGCGCCGCGTCTGGAAGACGATTACAGGTGACCCAATCGAAGTTACCGACTATGCGCTCGTCGGGGTTGAGGATGAGCGGTATGAATATGCCGCACGAAATTTTTACCGTGGCGGAATGCCGATCTCCCAGGGAGTATTTCTTGGACTGTATCTGATGTGGCTGGCGGAGCAAACCTCAAACTACGTGAAGGCTCCGATCAGCGTAGCGGTCCTCAAAGACAATGGCCTACATTTTGAAGACCAAAACAAGATCAACTTTATCGACCAAAAAGTCCGGCTGTTCACCGCTCAATTCGAGGCACAGTTTTTGGCCTGTTCCGACACGGGGCTGCAAGGGGAGGAATTCGGAAAACGACTGAACGAGTTCGGAAAGTCTGTTGTGCAGTTCCGCCGAGATTACATCGAGGAGTGGGTCGGTCATGCGCTGGATATAGGTCTGGACAAGATCGTCGAGCCCTGGACGCAGATTCCGCCCGGAACGACAATCGTGGTGGCTTCACTGACCCCAGAGCAACAAAAGGCTCACCAGGAACAGCAGGCGGATTTAGCACAATCACTTCGGGAGAATTTTGCCTATGTCCAAGAGGCGGAACGACTCGCCGCAAATCTGGAAGCATTGAAGCTCTGTTTACGGAAGGCACTAGCGCATGGACTCCAGCAAGGCGACGGTCCGACGGAAGATGAAAACCGGGAGGCTGCACGAGCACATGGCGAACTCCTGCAAGCAGCCCTGATGGGACCATACAAGGTGGGCGAAAGAGTATGTGCGCTGCTGAGTCCAATTCTTGATGCGATGCCGCTGCAAATCGACTTTGGCGAGCATCAAAATCCAGCGATGCAACGCGCCAATATCGAAATGCGAATCGCCTTGATTGACCGTGTTCGTGCCTATCTGTCGGTAACTCGGCCATCGAGCTCCGAAACGTCAGGAGCGGAAGCGCAATCATCCGAAGAGCGAGACGCATAGAAAGGATGTTGCATGACTCCCAAGGAACAACGGATCGTGGAAAGCGACCTGAATACGCTGTTCTCAATCAAGGCGCTCCAAGTACCAACGACAATCGAAGAATGGCAGAAAATCGATTTCTTTCATCCGATGATTAAAACGGAGCGGGGCGACCTCCCGTTGTCCGCTAAAGGCATCGCGGCACTTCGACGGACTACGCGAATTATCCAGGCAATACCTGCTCTGAAAAACCTGTGCTCAGAACGAGAGATTGCGACTCAAGTACACACGAGCTATGAAGGCTGGCTTCGGCAACGACTGCAACCCGATGCTCGGGAATTCATCGACGGTGTTCAGGAAACTCTGCTGGCAACGGTCAAGGATCATGTGCATTTAGTCATTCTCGAAGGAGTCGAATTGATCGGTCTGGAGAAGATACAACTGGGATCAACGACCATCGTGAAGGCGGACCCCGCGATTCTCGCCGGAGTCGAGTTTGGAGGATACCTCAGCGCAGATTGGATCGATAAAGAATTCGCGAACAAGATGTGGCTCCTGGGAACGACCAACGGCAGTCCTGAAGTCTCCCGGCTGCGCTTTGAACATCGCACGATGCTGACGGTGGGAGTTCTCGTTGTGTGCGGGTCGCTACTCTACAAAGGAGCGATCTGGCGATCTCATGTGCGTGCTCTGATGACGCCGGAAGCGCAGAGCGCAGCCGTTTCGGTTCTTCGCTGGGAGGCGGGAGGAACAAACCCGATTCTCTCTCGTGCTTCGGGCAATACCGTCAAACTCCCTTTCGAGGTAGATTCCATTCGGTATCTCCATGAAAACTGTTTCTTGGATCATCTGACCACATTGATTGACCGCGAGGAGCGCAGTGAACTGCAAGACGCCATTGTGCGGGCACTTTATTGGTTTGCGGATGCGCATGGCGATCAGAACATCACTATGCGCTTCATCAAGCTCTGGTCTTGCGCCGAGTGCTTTTTCGCGATTTCAGATACGGACGTAACCGAGGCCAATACAAGAGGGATGGCAACGATTTTGACTTTTGCGGGATACAAGGTCTGGGAACGGAGCGAGTATCCCCAAATGAAGCGACGGCTCAAGCGGCTGTATGATCTGCGTTCACGAGCAGTTCATCGCGCCGAATTCGGAGCTGTGCAGACAGAAGACCTGGAGGATTTTTCGCAGTGGATCGCGTGGCTCATCGTCTCGATGGCGGCACTAAACCAGCGGGGCTATCAGACATTAGCGGCCGTAAAGGAGCAAGCGGTACGCCTGGATGGAATCGTGAATCGAGCATATTCAACCTAGTTTCAGTGCACGAGGCGTGTCATAATGCTCGTCGAACCCCAGCGATTGCCCCCTAAGAGCTGGCCTCGTCATTGCCATTCGACAAAGACTTTGCTATTTCTGATTTTGTCCTCCAGTACGCCCCGCAAAGCAGGGGGCATGTTGGCTTATTATTCACTTCGATCCAACTCACGGAAAGGCATCGTCCGCTGTCGAAGGTGATGACCGGCTCTGGGCGAATCTCCCGCATTAAGACCTTTCCCTGGTGCATTCCGCACACCTGGGTGGTTCGTTTGTCTTTCAATATCGAGTTGAGTTGCAAGAAGACGACACCGAGAAAGCGATTGACTGCATCGACATCAGCATCCAAGCGAGCGAAGATGTTCTCGATAATCAGAGCTTGTTGGTCCGATCCCAACCCTCTGTGCATATATGTCACAAGTCCACTTGCCCGATCTTGGTGTACAGATCCAATATCGGAATGTGTAAGTTCGTCCCGAAGCACTCGCAAAGGCCCATACCAGTCGGCTTCTCTGAATGCAGACACCAGGCTATTAGGAAGGATGCCGTCAAGTTTTCCGTTTCTCGCACGGTCAAACATTTTTCTCGTAGAATCCGGTACGCCCCGCAAAGGATACCGGAACGACACGATCTTTCTCGCGCAGTCAACCGCTGAGTAGAGCTCCGTAAAGACGTTTTCGATTACTGCCGCCAATTCCACCCCATGCTCAGCTGCTGTATAGCCTCGCGAGTCGAGCTGTTCTTGATCAATGGAGAGATTTGGGGCTAGCTGCAGGGCGAGACTTCTTAGTACAAGCGCTTTTCTGAAATGATTTCCAACACCTGAGACAGCCCGGCGCTCGATGCTTGTCGCGTCAGGAAAGGAAGCAGAAAAGAACGTGGAGAAGCGGTTGACCTGTCCCCACCGCTCTGGAGCAAACATTCTGATCGTGTAGTTCAGGCGCTGAGGAAGCTCACTGTTTGCTGGGCTGCCAGGTGAGGGTTGGCTTGGGTCCGAGGATGTTGAATCATTCATAGGGATACTCTCTGGAAATGGCTAACATTAGTCAAACAACCCTTGGGGCGGCGGTTCTTTCTTGGGCTTCGAGCGTTTGGCTTTTTTCTCGCGCTTGGGTGTATCTTCGGGAATCGGTTCGATCAACTCCGCCCAATTTTTGCGCGTGTTTCGCACGTCGTTGCTCACGCGCCACGACTCCATTTCCTCTTCAGGGTATCGCCAATGTCATCGTCACACCCGATCTCTATGACCGGGACCGTCTGGTGGTCATACGCAGCAAGTTTCTGCTCGTAGAAGGCCCCCTTCAAAATCAGGACAATGTGATTGACGTCAAAGCAACGCGTCTGACTGCCCTATCAGATCTAGCTCTAGAAGTGCGGTCGCATGACTTTCACTGATGCATCCCGGTTCATCGCGTTATCTGGGAGTGCTTTCAAGCAAACTCGTCGCAGCAGATTCGGGAACTGGCCGCAGCAAGCCTGTGACGATATCCATGCCGAATGGGGTAACGAGCCTATCAATCTGAGGTTCGCTCGCGGTTCGACACAAGTCACGCAGTTCCGGGGTCATTCCACAAGCCGAGACCAGTAACGAAAGAAAACTTCCGCGCTCACTCGGATTCTGCGTGCCCTTCAAGCCATCCAAAAGCATCGCTTGCAGCTCGATATCCAATCCGACTCGGCGAAGTAGTGGACGCTGGAACCCCCTTGCGAAATAGCGGTAGTTGGGGCGGCACCCCCTTAGGATGAACCGAATGACAGAAAAGACTTCTTGGCTCATACCAACAGCACAGACCAACGCCATGTCAAAAGAACTTTGAATCAGCCAGTCTCCATCCTTGGAGAGATGTGGACGGAGACGTTCCATTTCCTCGAAGAGGATCGGATCGTCAGGAGTAAACTCGCAAAGTGCCCACATAGCCCTGTGGCCGTGCATGTGGAACTCCCTTCTCAGCTTGGCTTCTAACGCATCCCGTACAAATGAATCTCCGGCAAAATCTCGCGTCAGCAGCTCTATCGCCTTCTCCGGATCGTTTTCCGAATCGTTGGAAGCGGAAAACAGAGATTTAAGGCAAATATCCCGCAAGAGGGTAGATCTGGGTTGCACTCTGGCTACGAAGTCCAATATTTGCGGGCGGGTTGCTCGTTCGCGGTTGCCACGAATGAACTCCAACGCTTCTGCTCGCGGCTCAGGATAGTTGTCAGCGAGCAAGCACAGCGTTCCCCACATTGATAACTGATCATGGCGTGAGCCCGAAATGCTTGCCCAAAAACCCTCGCCAAGGGTCTCGCGAATCTGCGACCAATTCGAGAGAAGAAACTCAATCATTGGATAGTTGATTTTCAGTCCGTTATATAGGTCGATCTGAGGCGGCCCTGGCTGATAGATCCCAGACATCGTAAGAATGCTATTGAGCGCCCCTATGACTTGCATCCCGCAGTACGCAGCCTGACGACGTTCGACATGATCAGGTCCGCCAATCACGAGTTCATGCATCAGACGACTCTTGGCGTCTGTGAGATCTTGCCCGGACTCCACAAGATGCTCGTAGTGCGCGACAGCCATCTGCGTTTTGACCCCTGGGTCTGCCTCCAAGTCATATTGTGCGAATAAGTCTTGGGCCCAAGGCAAAGTGCCGCGGTGACTGCAGAGAAATGTAACGATCTCTGCCCGCAAGACCGCAGGGAGTGGATTCATGAGTGCAATAATGCTGGCACGAAGTTCGTAATCATCGCCCATAAATTGGGCGACACTAGCAAGATTTCCCTCGCGAAGCGACAGTTGCTTCTTCGCAAGCGTCTTTACATCGCTACGACCGGAAAAGTCGGAGAAGAGAAGATCCTTCACCCGTGGGTCCCAAAGTGTTTCGCGCTCCGTAAACGGCATGGCAGAAGCCACAATCTCATCGCTGTTTAGGGCGGTGCCCAACTTCACCAAGCCCATCAAGACAGAATCGGCACGGCGGCACTCGGGGTCTTTCAGTAGCGAGAGTAGTTTCTGACCGCATTCTGTTGGGTCTGAAATGATTCGTGGGAGAAGATGCCCAATTTCGGACGCACGAGATGAGTCTGCAAGGCCCATCAAAGCATTGGAAACTTCTTCGTCACCCATCCCCCAGTGATCCAAAAGCACTTCGGCGCACCAAAACGGAAACGACTGTGATAGTCCTTCGATTAGCTTCTTCTTGCCGATATCAGTGCATCCAATGCGAGCGAAGAACGAAACCTCTCTCGTCATAACGGCGTCGTGTTTGTTCAACCACTCATCAACAGCGGTGATTATCTCGGATACGCCCTTGAATCGTTCATAGAGCCAAGCGCAATGCTGCATCCAAATGTACTGTCTTTGGTCATCTTTGATCATCTCGGCAATCGCATCGCGAACTTCTGGGCTATCGGCAAAACCTTGTCCGATAACCACCAGAGCGACCTCAATGTCCAGCAGGTCGTCACCCCAACTGTTGGGCCGAATTGCTTCCAGCGCCTTACTCTTAAGCACAGTATCGCCAGGCCACCCTTTTAGCAGCGTGGCAGCAAACGATCCCCCATACAGCATTCGTAGTCCCGCTCGGGTACCGGCCCAAGTCAACACCTGATCTCGATCGGCCACGGTTTGCGATCCAATCTCAACCCTTCTCCGAATCGCGATCATGCGGAGGTCCATGCTTGGCGAGTCTTCGATTTCTGCTAAGATACGGGGCCATTCGTTGTGACCTGGCCACCCGACCGCGAGAGCGTCGAGAGCAGCAACCTGAGTCGACAAAGGGTATGCGCAGCCTAGAATCTCAACGAGGCTATTCGCGATTTCGGGATGTGGGCCGGCAAGGCTCGCGAGCGCGGCGCCCGCCTGGTTGTTGATCGTTTCATCTTCATCGATGAGCAGCCGCAAGAGGCATTCGATGACATCGGATGATTGAGAACCACGGGCCAAAGCCATAGGTACGGAATACCGCCAAGGCCTACCGGGAATCCAACGCCGAACCCTGTCTTGAATCAAATCTCGAACTTTCGGAGAGAAGAGGCCGATCAGCAACGCTTGCAGCAAGCGTTCGCGATGACGCTGCCACGGAGACTCTTCAATCTCCTGGATCACGTCGGAGCATATTTTCCGTGCCAAAGTTGTCGGACACTGAAAGTCGCCCACAGCGATCTCGCATAAGATCGGGACAGTGATAAATCTATCCGAAACCAGCTTCGCTCTTTCTCCTACTGCTCCGACCAGTGCGCCAACTTCTTCTGGACGTCTCGTCAGATGGACTAGCGAAAGCAGCACCTCATGCCAAGTAGGCTCCGTGCAGTGATCCTTCACAAAATCGGATTGATCTGCAAAGGGTTTCCGCGCGATATGTTCAGCGGCAAGATATTCCTGAAACGAGCGATGCAAGAATCCTAATTCCTGTGGCCCTCTTTCGACCAACAGACCGAGAGCTTGTTCGCCGAGTGTGAGGAGTGTACGGGCTTGGCGCCGGGCCTCGGACTGCGTTAGCCCAAAGCCAAGCACTTCGTCCCGGAGAAATTGGCTGATCACGTCCTCGGCTACGCGTCTATCAATCAGGCCCTCTGGCAGTTCCGATTGAAGGTGAAACGCGAGATTTGCGAAGACTATTTGGGCATCCTCGGGGCTCAGATCATTGTCTTGGGCCTTTACCATCGCAGCACGGCGTCTCGCGATCGGATGCACCGAAATCAGATGCTCAACCAAACGCCCGAATGCGCGATAGCGACTGTTTGGCAGCGGGATGCTTGAGCTTTTCAGATAGAGAAGTAAACCCAATAGCAAAGGGGTTTTTGCCAATTCGCTCAAGTCTGCAGAGGATCGCATCTCAGCCATGAAGCCTGCCGCGGCCGATTCAATCGAGCTGTCTATCTCGGCTTGCTCCCCATTGTTGCCCAACGGATCGCGCTGTTGTGAATACCAGCGGATCGCGTATTCCTTCTGTTGCGCTAACGTCAGTTCTGCTAAATAGGTTGCTGGCCAGCTAGTACGTTGAACACCCAGCCTGTCATAACCCGCTGGGCGGGCAGTTGCGAGCACTCGACAATTTCTCTGTTCAGCGAAAACTTGCAGCTGAGTGAGGGCACTCCGAGCGGTGTCTTCACTGCGATATTCATCGAGACCATCCACCATAAGGAGAAGACGCTCATCGTTAAGCGCTGCTTCAAACAATGGCCACAGGCGGTCTTCACTCCAGAGATGTAACCAAGCCTGAACGACATCAGGTATCGAAAGGACATTTGGCGATTCTTCAATCTTTGCCGTCCAAAACGGAAACGAAATCCAAACGGGCAGATAAGTGTCGTGCAATAAGGAGGCTCGCGTAAGCGTCGGGCTTTCACTGAGCACATCGAGGGCTACATACCTCAGCAGAGTGCTTTTGCCCAGCCCCGGCCCTCCGAGCAGAACTTGACGCATCTGATCAGAGAGCCAATCGTTCAGACGTCGCCTTTGTTTCGGAAGGTCGATCATCTTTGCCGCTGTCTGAACATTTGCATTTACCCCTTGACTGCCATCGCCGGGTGCCCCTTGGGCTGATGTCGTCAGACGTGATGGCTCCACTGTTCGATTTTCAATACGGTCTTCATAAATGTCGGGGACAACGTACCTGTCTTGAAGCGGGACGTGGGCTTTGCTGCCAAGTTCTACGGAAAGGCCCGGGTCGTGAGCTGCGAAGACTCTTGTATAGAGGATTGCGAGTTTAGATCGCATTTCGGCAACGGTTGGTCCAGTGGCTCTATTTTGAAGAGAGTCGAGGCTTCTAGCCGGACAAAAGTGCTGTGCCCAAACACGTCCAAAGAAGTCGTCCACGATCTCCGCCTGACTCTTGAGCAGCACATCGAGTTCGGCGGCATCCCATATTCGAAATCGAATACCCAACGTCCGGAGTCTATCCCTCTGCGTCTCAATTTCAGTGACAATCTGCGTGGAATCAAGGCTCAATGTGGCACAGAGCGTAAAACACACCGCTGTGGAGACCCATGAGCCTTCGAGGAAGAGGTCAACAGAATCTCTAAGTTTGGACGGCCCAAACTGCTCGACTCGTTTGCACTGCAAGACACGGTGCTTCCCCGAGCTTCGCTCCACAGAGTAGACGTCAATTCCTTCTTGCGACTGTCCCCGCGTTCCATACATCCGGCAGCTTTCGATCTCCGCATCTACACGCTCCAAGCGCAAGCAAAGTCGCTCGAAGTTTTCCCAGCTGAGCTGGCTGATGGGTAGTGTTTGGAGCTGAGGCGCAACTGGAGGTTCCCCAGGTAATTCAGTAGGGTGCGCGAGCAAATACGACGGAATTGGGGTCAGATTCGGTTCCACTGAGATTAGTGTTCAGTGTAGCCGCTGGGTGTTCTTGTGAGGACAGAAACGCCGGCATTGCGAAAGAATAGGAACGAGGCAATGTATGGGCCCAATTCTTTCATTCGACAAATCGTTCCTGGAAATGCTGTCTCCCGAAGAGGTTGATGAGCTGGATTTACAGTTCAAACTCTTCATGACCCCTATCTTGGTGTCTGAAATTCAAGCTGATCTGAAGCACCCTTCGCCGCGGCAAGGGAAACTGCCGGAAGACCTCGTAAAGACGTTGGCGAGAAAGCTGGTGAGCAATCACGGCTGGATGCAGATGCATTTCCGCGCACTGGGGCTCGGCGAAATAACACGTCAGCTCCAAGAACCGGTGGCGATGAACGGTCAGGTCATAGTGGACGGCTCAGCGCCGAACGTCATGCAATCGAAGGACGGCCAAGGAATTATTTATGACGGAAGACAGGACTGGGCGATGTGGAATGCCTGGGCTAGCGGAAACTTCACCGAAGCTGATGCCATTTTGGCCACGCATTGGCGAGAGCAGAGTGCGACGATCGATCTAGATGCAATCACCAAGGAGTGGAAAACCTTTTGCGACCAATACATGCAAGGTGCCCGGTCCATTCGAGATGTCATCGATCGTGTCGATGCCCTGATTGCGCAACCCGACCAGCAGTTGAACCTTCTGGGTATGGTGTATCACTTCCTTGAGGCTCCACCGGCAGCCCAACTTTTGAGCAGCTCGCTCTATGCGTCGGGTCGTCTGACGGACGTGCGAGCCTGGGCGCCCTATGCGACTTCAATTGCTCGGCTTGGCATGGTGTTCTGTTGTTGCTTGACTTTGCGGTATATCACCTGGAGACCGACGAATGTCCTCGATCTCCAATACCTCTTCTACGCACCTTTCGGCATGGTGTTCGTGTCGCACGATCGCCTGCACCAGCAACTATGGCCTGCCGCAACCACGGGAGCGGAGTTCGTGTGGGGGGCCGACCTCAAGTCCGATCTCAAGCTATACGTGGCGGCTCGCAAGGCAGCCGGCGAGGCTCGCAAGGACGGGCAGCCTCGAAAGTCATATACGGAGGCTTTTACCCCTGAAACGTCTCTAATTTCTCGCTTGCGCGCAAAATTTCTCAAGCCGCGACCAGAAGTAGAGGCTGGCCCAACCGGTGATTTCGAGCAATTGCCAGAGGATGTTAAGCGCCATTTCCGAGAGGCGATTGAGCTGATCGATGAACAAGACCGGCTGCAAGGAGGCAAACCTGGCCAAAGATCCTGAAGTGAGTGAGTAACACATCCGACTTTGATTCCCGCAACAGTCAATCGCGGAGGTCGCTCCCAAAATACTTCGGCCGCTGCACGAACATCCTCGCCGGTTTGCTGAATACACTCGATAGGTATAAGACAATGGACTATCAATTGATATTCTGATCGCGCAGCCCAGCAGAGATTGAGGAAGTTGATATGAGTTCGACATCTTTGAGCCTCCCGGCTAGCTTTTCCGAGTTCCTTCACGCGCTAAACTCTACAAAATTCCAAGAGCTCTGGCCTGCCCAAGATCACATTCTTGGGAAATACAACGAGTTCAGCGCCGTTGCGGATCTTGCGGTCGAGCTTCCCACTGGCGCCGGCAAGACGCTCATCGCGTTGCTCATTGCCGAGGCATGGCGACGTTCCGGGAAAAAAGTCGCAATTCTTTCCGCAAATAAGACTCTTGCAAGGCAGATGCTAAGCGAAGCTCAGTCGCTCCGCATCCCTGCCGTACTGATGGAGGGGAGGGGGCTGGATATTCCAGGCCCCGATAAGCGAGCTTACCAACGTGCAATGAAGGTTGGCATCATGAACTACTGGGTCTATTTCAACCAGAACCCGGTGCTCGACCCTGCCGACTTGCTGGTCATGGACGATGCCCATCTTGCCGAGCATTGCCTTCACTCGCTCTATTCAGTCGAAATCAATAAGTTCTCTCACCCTGAGCTCTTTGCTACGCTGGTCACGACATTGCGGGACCTCTTCCCCGAGTACGCCGTGCTGAGCGACGCACTTTCAGAGGAGGACCAGGGAAACTTTACTCCACCTGAACTCTTATCGTTTTTCGACCAAACTCGGATTGTCGACCGGCTCCGCACCATCATTGACTCATCTGCCGCGCTCGAAAGCGATATAGATCTGAGGTTTCGATGGCAACGTACCCGCTTGCACTTGAGAGAAACCAATATCTATATCAGCACGTCGGCTATTTGGATGCGACCGTACATCTATCCCTTGACCTCATTCGAACATTACCGTGAAACCACTCAGAGGCTTTACGTCAGTGCAACCGTCGGCGACCCTTCTGATCTCGCCCGCAGGCTCGGCGTGAATCCGATCACAACCATACCTGTCGCCGCCCAGTTTGCTGAAAAGACATCGGGGCGGCGCCTCATCGTGATGAATCGGCTTGAAGATTCGGACATCCCTGCTCGACTCGGCAGAGCGATCTTGACCGCGCTGTCGCTGCGCCCCAAAAGCGTATGGCTTTGCTCTAGCATGGCGGATGCAAAGAAATTCAAGGAGGCGGTGAGCGAGTGGCTTAACAAGAACGGATTCGTAGGTCATCCCACTTGGATTCTTTCTCCCCTCGGCGACGAAATTGACGCGTTCAAGGCGGCACCCACTGGGCACCTCTTTGTCGCGGGACGCTTTGACGGCATGGATTTCAAAGCAGATGAGTGTCGTTTGGTTGTGATTACGACGCTCCCGCGAGCGATCAACGCACAAGAGGAATTCATCACGGCGTACCTTCGAGATGCTGGATTCATGAGGCGCAGACTTAATTCAAGGATCATCCAGGCGCTCGGTCGCTGTAATCGAGCACAGGACGACTTCGGGGTATACATTCTTGCCGATCGCCGATTTGCCACGCACTTTGGGAGGGAGACAAACCGCGAGGGCATTCCTCGTAACATGATCGCCGAAATCGACCTAGCTCAAGACACCGCAGAACTTGATGATGCGGCAATAAGCAGTCGCGTAAAATGCTTTCTCGAGGGAGAATTTAGCGACTACGATGCGACCCTCGCACAGTATCTCAACGGCGTACCGAGTTTGCCTCAGACAACTAGCCCGTTGTCGGCACCCGAAGTCGTAAAGGCGGAAGTCACCGCGTGGTCTGCAATGTACGAAAGCCAGAACTATGAACTGGCGGCGGATAGATTTGAAGATGTCTGGAAGGCATACCGGGAACAAAATGTCATAGAGCTTGGAGCATTTCACAAGTGGAACGAAGCCAAGGCCACGTTCCTGCAGAGCCTTTCCGATGAGCCCGGAGCCGAGGGAAAAGCATACGCACTGGCGGAAGAAGCGATCGGTCGTGGCAACAGAACGTCTTGGTTCAACAGGCTCCGGGCATCCTTAAATCGAACACGCAACCGAAGCGACGCGGCCGAGATTGAGTCTGCGGAATATGGACTGTCTATCGCCCGCGCCTTCGATGACTTTCTGGAGCAATTCGGAGTGAAAGAGCGCTTCGAAAAAGCCAGCCAGCGAATCTCCACATCCATCAGTAGTGCAAAGCATGATGAATTCTGTGATGGAATGAAATCTCTCGGAACGCTGCTTGCGTTCCACTCTAATCGTCCCAAAGGAAACGCGGCAACAGACAATCGATGGCGCGGCGTTTTCGCCAACACGAGAGTTGCATTCACGTTCGAGGCGAAGATTGAGCACACGGATGGTACGGTTATCACTCCTACCCACATGGGGCAGGCGCATAATCAGTTGAATCGAGCCGTGGCAGAGTTAGGGCCTCTCGGCTATACGGTGAGGGGAACGATCGTGACCCATCTCGCCAACATCGAGGACGCTGCGCGATCTTCAGCCGGACCAATCCGGGTGCTCAGTAAAGATGCAGTCGTAGCACTTTGGAAGCATGTCGAGAGACTTCTTAGGAGCTACGCCAACGGCTGGAAGGTCGACGATATAGCCGCGAGAACCGGAAAAATGAACGAACTCCTTCCGCGTTGTCCCATAGGCTCCTGGCTCGCTATGGCGTTGAGTGAGGATGTACTCTTCATCACAAAGGAGCGTTTCCTGCGGGATTGGCCGAACTTTACTGCGTGAGGGAATGCGACCTCATGCGCCAGTACCGAAAGGTAACTACTTGCTGTCCGGCTTCGGCTTGAATCCATTTCACGCTGATTGGGCGGTCCAGCAACAATAGACCCTTGGACCTGAAGTATTGAACAGGAGCATACTTAGATCAAGTATGCGATGAGCCATAGACGGGAGCTATAGGCTGCACCGCTACAGGCAACTATGCAAATAATCGGTGTCGAGATCGAACCCCTTCCCGAAGGCCGTAGCCTCTGCCCCGGAAGTTCCCGGCCGGTGCCTTCTGACACAGTGAACATGAACGGCCAAATCGCCGTCCGCGATACTGCCATCTGTCCCGACTGCGGTCAGCGGGTGATCGTTTGGCTGTCTGGGCCGGTTGGGGCACATGAGCGAGTTGGGCAGTGGATTCGTGATCCGCACCTTGAACCGGACGACGCAAAGCCCTGACCGATCCCCGCTTCTCGGATGCTAGGTCGAAACGGCTGTCGCAGCCTCTACAGAGGTCCAACGGCGGGAAACAGCCGTGTGATGCGTGGTGTAAAGCGCGGCCTGTGCCATGTAATTTAATGAGTTACGTCTCTTATCTGTGGTGGCATAGGGGAGATTATCCGTTCCTTGGGACTTGATTCAGATCGATAGGCCAAGTCCCGCCACTTGCGTTTTCTTCGCTGCTGCGGCTTGTTCCAATCCAACGTTCGGTAGCTGAGTCCGATTTGCAACGAATTCAATCGCAGACGCCTTAGACACGTCCCGGCTGAGACTTTCGGCGAGCGTGGCC
>Ga0209004_1000134_pt1 | contig 19414 bp, 21 predicted proteins | sample TexAe_RefH0_M1_FD_187948 | JGI IMG/M metagenome (GOLD analysis project Ga0209004, IMG submission 187948) | Forest soil microbial communities from Davy Crockett National Forest, Groveton, Texas, USA - Texas A ecozone_RefH0_M1 (SPAdes) (version 2) | ecosystem: Environmental > Terrestrial > Soil >... | reverse complement strand
GTCGATCGCCCTGGCAAGCTGGTTGAAACCGCTATACAGGTCCGAGAAGAATGCGGTCCAGTTGCCGATCAGAAAGGCGGCGACGGTGTACTTCAGAAGCGTTCCGGCGAGCGAGCGGAGATCTCCGCCTCTTGTATAGGCCTCGTAGATCCCAAGCACCAGACAGATCGTCATCAGGACGTAGGAAACGCTCTGCTCGGTTCCAAGCAGACTACCGCTGATGCCGTTCACGGCGGAGGTGAGCATCGACTGGAACTCAAAAATCCCTGTTGGCATCGAAAACCTCTTCGATCAGTGCGGCGTCAGAGTCTGGAGCAATCTCTGGTTTAGGTTTTGCATCTGTGTGGTCGAATCCTTGAGCGCTCCGCTGCGGTTCGAAACGCTGGCGCTGTTCAGCCGCAATAGCTCCGCCATCCCCATCTGGGTATAGGCGTTTGCTTGTACGACCCATGCGCTCGCCTCGGCATCGAGGATTGGCGCCGTTCCCGGAGCGGACGCCGCGATCTGCTGATTGAGTTTTTGCGCAACTTCCATTTCGCGCGCTGCGAAAGCGTCAAGCTCAATCGCCTTCTTGATCGCATCCTGTGCCTGGGCGTCACCCATGTCGACCTGGTAAGCGATGTTCTGCGGAACCGCCGTCTGCGGTGGCAATGGCGAGAATACATTTTGGTAAGCGCTGCCAATGGTCCCGATGTTGTTCGGGTCCGCAGACAGCATCTGGTGCTCAAGCTGCTGCGGGTAGGGAAGCTGTGCGCTCGCGATATTCATCGAGGCCAGCTGACGGAAACTCAAAAATGAACTCGAAAAGCTCGTTGCCATCTGCCGCGCGCTGTTGATGGCCGCAACCGGATAGAGCACCTCTCGTTGAAACTGCTGCTCCTGCTGTTCGACCTGGTTGATCAACTTAAGGGGCGACGCCACGGCGCTGTTCAAGGTACTGTCGACTTCTTTGAGCCCCGCTAGAATTGCAGCGATATCGATGCCAAATTGAGGATGGGCAGGCTCGACAGCAAGGAGTGAGAGAAATCCAAAACAGGCGGCAATCCCGATTCCTTTGAGAAGCGGCCTCACTGTCCACCTCCGAGAGCGTTGAGTATTTGCTGATTGAGGTTTTGCATGTTGGTGGTCGATTGCTTCAAGACGGCGTTGCGGTGGGCAAGCTCGATCGCTGCCTCACGCAACTCGTAGGCCAACAGTTTGTGTTGCATGGCGATGCTCGCCAACTCCGCTGTCCGAGCCTCTGCGGCTACCATGTTCGCAGTTCCTGGCGCTGTGCTTTGCGCCTGGTCTTCGATACCTTGCGCCGTTTTCAGCATGGTCTGAGTGGCCTGGTCCGCTGCCATCGATTGCGCCGTCGCGTCCTTCGCAGTCGCGTCCTCGATGTCCATCATCTGAAGATTCAGTTGCGGTGCAGCTCCCACGGCAGGCTGCACCCCGTATTCCGTCCCATAACCCTGATTGAAGTTCGCAATCTGCTCGGCTTGCGCGCTCAGAAACTCCGATTCAAGGCTCCTCGACACCGGCAGAATGGCGCTGTTGACGCGGAGCGCGAAAACACTGTTCATCCATCCTCGGTAGCTTGCTTTGATCGTTGCGATGTAGTTGCGCGACTCCTCGATGAGCGCCACGGGCCAGAGGACCTGCTGTTCTGTCTGAAGGATTTCGGTACGAATCCTGTTGATGTCCGTGAGCGCTCCCCCAATCGGCCCGGTGATGGTGCCAAGGATCGCGGAGAAGATTCCCGCGAACTGCGCATAGGCGCCCGTCGGGACAAGGAGCGCCAAGAGCAGTACGGAGCTGAGAGTGAACGCAATGCGATCCGGACGTGGTTGCCACTTCATACCAGTTCCTCCTCCATCGCATCTTCGGTCGCTGCGAGATCTCTGGAATTGCTACGAACATCCTCTTTGAGCGGCACTCTCATGCCTGTTCCAAGGCGACTCACTTCGCCGGAACGTTCTTCGAGCAACTCCGGTATTTCCGAGAGGCCATTGGGAAACTTCATCGCGAGTTCCGCAAAATTCGCCATCTGAGAGATTTCTGGATGAGTCGCCAGCCACCACTGCCGGTACCATCGCTCCCGGGGAAACGTTGTCAGCAACCAGTACTCGATCGCTGTCGGAACGATGAGCAGGCTGTGCGTGGTCTCGGCCTTCTCTCCGATGACAATCAGGAATTCGCTCTTCCGGCCCTTTTCCGTCATGCCCAGCGACTTGACCCGATTGATGGTGGTCTCGTTCAGGTGCACGAAGTGGCGGAGTACATCGAGATTGCCTTTCTGACGGCCGATCATCTTGATCGCGGTCGTTGCAAGGATGGCCCCTCCGAACTCGTTTGGTTTGTCCGGTGTCCCGGTGAAGTCTTCAACCGCCTGTGAGATGCCCCATACGCAGGCATTGCGTTTCCGGGCCGTCCTGTAGAGTTGCACGACAACCGGCGCGAGGCTCTGGGACTGGAGCAGTGCCCAGCATTCATCGAGCACCGTAATGCAACGCTTGTTCGTTTTTCCCTGGGCGCGCCTGGTGGTTGTGTAGGCAATCAGGAGGCTCATCGCCACTTCGAGCTTGGGATCGTCCTTCAGTTGGTCAACATTGAAATAGAGCCAGGGCGTCGACATGTCGATCGTGGTGTACGCGTCGAACAGCCGCGCATACATTCCGTTGTTGACCCAGGCCCGCATCTTGGCTGCCGCGATCCGTGCCATCTCATTGACACGCGGATTGCGGTCTTCGTCGTAGTAGTTCTGGAGCTCGTCGTAAAGGTCGCTGTAGAGCGGGATGGGATTCTCCGTCCGCATCTGCGCCCGCGTATAGGTCTTGCGGATCGCGTTCAGGATCAGGTTGTCGAGCAGGTCCGTGTCCCCCTCGCCGCTGTCGCCGATCATGAAGCGCGTGAGGTTCTTGAGAAACGAAAGGTGATCGTTCGAGGGCTCTGTTTGCCCCGGCTCAAGATCGAAGGGATTGATCGTCTGGTCGCTGTCGAGCGACATGGTGATCATCCTTCCGCCCATCAGCGTCACGGCGTGAAAGTAGCTGTCGCCGCGCTCGATGATCGAAACCTGAGCGTCTTGCCTGGCGCAGGTAAGCAGCATCTTTCCGACCAGTACGCTCTTACCCGCACCCGAGGTAGCCGCGATGATGGCGTTTGCGTTTTCGAGGGCCGGATCGAAAGGAGAAAAGGGCAGGAGCTGACGATAGGGCGTTTCGAACAACATCAGTGGCGAGCGTTTTGTTCCCGACCACGGCAGTTCCAGAGGCAACAGATCAGCGCCGTGAGGCGTGAGCAGATCGAGTTCCCTCCGGTCATCTTCGGCCAGTCCCGGAAGTGAGGAAAGATAGATGCGCCGAGTCGCAAGAGATTCTGTTTGCCCGCGTGCGCCGTTCATGTGCGCAACGATGTGCAACACCTGCTGCCGCCGATTCGCAAGCTCTCGCTCTGCCTTTTCGTATTGATCGGAAGACCAGGCCGCCGCCGAGGTGCGGATTCCAATGACCATGCTCAGATGCGCGGTCTTCACTGAATTCGCGATCAGCTCTTGCTGAATCTGGATCAGTTCCTGAGTCGCGACCTGCGCGGTAACGTCCACGCGCAGATTGCCCTTCGAGTCCTTCTGTGCCGCCTGCATTTTGCGGAGCTTTTTCTTGTATCGGTCGAGAACCGTGCGTTGGTCGGGAATCGTAACCTGGGTCGAGATCACAATCGGAAAACCGATGGTCATCAGCTGGCGCAGGATGCCTGGATAGGTTCCATCTGGAGGCGCGTCGAGGCTGACAAAGCTCCACAGCAGCCCGTCGACATTGAGGTAGGTCTCGGTCTGCCCCAGGATGCTTACAGTTGTAGCTCGCTCGCGTGCCGAAATGTAACGCGCTTCTGCGGGGTGCGCTCTGAATGGTTTCCGGTCGGGATCTGTCGGACGCATCGCCCGCTTGACTTCGAGGAAGAACTCCTCCTCCGTCATCCGTTCCGGACCAAGCCCGCCGGCCTTCATCGCCGACTCGATGCCGGTGACGATCGACTCAAACTCGGCAAGCGTGTCCTCGTGCTCCTTCCTGGACTTCTGGATCGATTTGTTGACCGAAAGGATGAATCCGCCATGCGCCAGACGCCGGTCCTCCTTGCTCATTGGTGTCCCGCCCGAGAGCGTCGCCCGTTTGTGCCGGACCGGATCCCAGATCAGGTAGACAGCCGCAATCCGCGTCAGAAAAACGCCCTGCTGCTCTTTCTCCTGCCAGGTGGTCACCCGCTGCATATCGAGCACACGAACCTCTGCACTCTCCGAACGCATGTCATTTTGATAAAGCTCAAGCAGTCCATTCAGGCTTTCGACCACTTCGTACCGGAATTGCAGCCGCATGCTCTGCTCGGGGATCGCCCGCAGAAGCGATTCCAGTACGCTTTTAGCTTCGTTCCGCTCAGCGTCATCGCTGAAATACGTCATAGTCCCCGCGACACGGAATCCCGCAACGTAGCATCCATCGGTACGCACCATAACGTTGTCGAGAACATCCCGGATCTTCAGCAGTTCGCACACCGCCGGATCTTCGAGAGACCTTTCGTGCTGCGCTCTGGTCAGGGGCATCAGGCAATCTCCGTCTCGTCGGAATCGACGATGAACTCGTTTGTTAGCTTCCGGTCACGGGCGCGCGCGCAGTAGTTTCGCGGCAGGGCATAGTACTTCACCAGGTCCAGCAGGTAGCCGCGGGGCTTCCCGTACTTGAACACCACCAAACCGGGTACTCCAAGAACCAGCACCGCGAGCATCAGGAACCAGTTCATGGGTAGAAAGAACATGTAGCGATTAGGGAACAGGAACTGCCCCGTCAGCATCGCAACCGCGCACGCCATCGCGAGAAACAGCATGTCTTCGATCTCAAGGCCAAGCAGAGTGACCTTCGCGTGCAGGTTGCGGGAAACCGGACTCATTCTCAGCGCCATTACGCCACCCCTCCTGTTCCCGCCGCCACGAAATGCTCCATCAGGCGCATCAGACCGGAAACGCAGAGGCAGGCCCCGCCGGCCACAAAGTGGCGAATCCAGTCATCGCCGATGTAGAGCCGCTCGAAGAATCCGCCCACGCCAAGTACGGCACGCGCAATTTCGACGCCTCCATACACAGGCAGAATCACATTGCCTACCCAGTTGGCGAGACAGAGGAGAGCCGCCCAGTATTGCGTTGCGCCCGATCCCTGGCTCGCAAAGACCTCGGCCAGCCTCAGCAGGCCGGAGACCGAAAGTGCGCTCATGGTACCGGCGATATACGGCTCAATGTGGTAGCCGCGCGAGTACTTGAACACGCCAAGCGCAAGGATGAGCACGGCCAAAATCGGCATTACAGCGTTTCCAACCCAGTTGGTTAGGGCGAGCAGTCCGCCATCAAATGAGCCGCCGTTCATGCTTCACCTCGGCTCGCGCTCGCTGCCATTTTCCGACCAAATCTCGTGGTTAGGAACCGCAAAATCATTCCGGCGAGTCCGCCGCTCCATCCCCAAAGTCCCAGTGCAACTTTGATTGCCACGTAGATCTCCGCAATCAGCCAGATCCCGGCTACTCCGATAGCGAAAAGCAATCGTGCAATTTCGAAGCGGAGCGCCATGGCGAGGACGGCAGTCAAGATGAGTGCCACGGCGACGAAGACCAGCGATTGCGCAACGAGGCGGAAGTTCATCGCATCAACTCCTCGTATGCGCATAGTCCCGCGCAAAAGGTGTGCAGCTTCGGCCATTTCACGCGCCATGCGGGAAAGCAGATCCAATCAGGCGTGAGATCACTGAATGTCGCATCTGTGCCTGAGGCCGGTTCAACCAGGGACAAGGGAGGCAGCGACGAAGCCATATAGCAGCCGAGGTATGCGCCAACACAAAGCACGATCGTGCCACCGACTTCAACAATGCGTCGCTTCATAAACTCACCCCCGCAAAATGCGTGATCAGTGCCCACAAGCCCGACACAGTCAAGAAACCGAGGCCGCTCGCCGCGAGCGTGCCCCACGGCCGATGTCGCACGTGATTGAGGATGGCTGCGGACAATGCCAGGCCACCAACGATCGGACTGATCCGGTTGGCAGCGTACCCAAACATGCTCATCAGCATGTCCGTCACCCCATAGGCGTCGGAGCTTTGCATCCAGCTTCCGGTCGCTAGGTTGTAGAAGCCCTGAACGCCAAGAAGGAACAGCGCCGCAATGATCGAGGCGAGAGGGCTATATCCCTGGCTGAAGTCGAGAACTGCCTTGAACACGAGCGAAGCTGCGACTACCGGCACTACATGCCCCACAAGAAAGTTGCTGACGAAGTCGTTGGTCACGCGCTCGATCCCGGCTGTGTATTGCGCGCCGTTGGCTCCGGCAATGACAAGTTGCTGGGCTCCCGGCACCGACTCTTGTTGAAGCCACTGGCTTACACCCGGCAAGCTGAGCAGGAAACATCCCCACAGCAGCCACTTCAAAAAACCGCCACCGGCCTCAAAGTTCATTCCCCCTTCCGAACGCAGTCTCATGCCCGCCATGACGAACGCTCCCAGCGATGCCGGGATGGCGAGATCCATGAGAAGGCCGAGAATGGCTCTGAAGACCAGTGGCGCCTGCATAACCGCCTACCCCACTGCCTGACCTTGCGCGATGAAGTACTCAATGAGCCGAAGGATGCCCGAAACGCAGATGAGACCTCCGGCGGTCATCGCCGAAGGGAGCCAGCTGCGCCCGCTCCTCCATTGCAGGATGGTTGCGACGACGGCGATGCCGGCGCCCACGGGACAAATCACGTTGCAGAGCCAGTTGACGGCATTCAAGAATGCGCCTTCCGGTTGCGACGCGGTCTGCCCCTGGACGGCCTGTCCCGTCGCCGGCGTGTTGCCGAGGTTTTGAGCCAGGCTGACGCAGGGCGCCAGCACAGCTGCTCCAATTGTGGAAGCGAGCAGGAACGCCTGCACGTGCTTTTGCCAGGCGCGCACTGTCCGCACGAACGACTGAACCATGAACTTGCCTCCTTGACGGGAATCCGTCGCGAAGAAGATCACATGGTTTTGCCGATTCGCGCAAACGCAGCGGAAGGTGTGCTGGGTCGCTTCAGCATTCGATGTCGCGACTATTAAATAGGGAACGGAGAGAATTGTTCCCTCTATGGGAACGCACCTCTATATGTAGAAGACGCGCTGTGCACGGGACGCCTACCTAATTGTCCGATCGGGCATCGATTTGTAACAAAAGTCTCGTATCCACTTTTTTCTTCTGTCCCAAATTGCGCGCAATTCTTGATGCGCCTACATGATCCAGTAACAACTTGTGACAAAAGTCTCGTAAACGCATTTTTCTTCTTTACCAACCGAATTCCATGACTCTGTCACTTTTGATTCAAAACGCACCAAAGCTGGCGAGACTGCTCTGTTCCCCTTTTCGTTCGTTCGGTCAGGACTGTAGGCGCATTCGCGGCGTAAGATCTGCTCTCGGCCAAGCGCGCAGCGACGGTATTCTCCTCACTCGTGGTATCGCTCTTTTCGCCTTGTCGTGTCTCTTAAGGGTTCCCGGTAGCTGAGCAGACTTGCTGAGCGAGCAGACAGAGGGAGGTGCCAGCAACCGTGCTGATTTGATGTCACAGCTCATGACGATCAAGGTACGATGAGATCGCCCGTCCTTCCCACTCCTCGTACTCGCCGGCGACCGGGGTGTCTTCTTCTTCGCGAACGGGCCGTAGCTGGAGGAGACCGAGCTTGCCGGTGCCGTATCGCGTCCAAAGGACCAGAATGGCTAGTACCGGGGACTGGTCGAACTGTTGTTTCAAAAAGGTCCTAGCGTCTTCGTCGAAGACGTGGATTCCAATGGGTCGGATTTCTGCAGTGTGCGCTCCATCATGGACGACCTTCTGCCCATTATCGTCCAGCTTGCTGTTAAGAAAGACGACTTCGAGGTTCGTGCATTTCGAGTCACGGCTTAGACTATCCAGCTCTTCGAGCAGTGTGGTAAACGCGGTTCCAGGAGGATGAACCTTCACGTCCTTTTTGACCTTCTGTTCTTTCTCCAATTCCTCGTCGTAAGCCTTCAGAGCAACGTCCTTTGCGATCCGGAAATAGTCGCCCTTTACCGGTCTGATTTTCTTAGACACCTCTGCGAAAGCAAGTTCGTCGGTGTTCACTGCTGTATACACCGCAGATGGAGTCGCTTCTCTATACTTCTTTATAAGTTGCTTCAGTGCTTCCTTGATCTCTTCGGGAACGTCGATCACATTTTGTGAGTTTTTGCGCCAGTCCGGCAGGTAGGCATCCCAGAGCCGCGAGGTCAGATAACTGCTATCGTCCGGCGGAAACTGGGCAAACGAGTAAAGTCCCTTTTCGCGGGTTTCGGCCGGAAGTTGCATGTAAAGATCATCTAAGCGCTTGAGGTCTGCCTTCAAATCGTCGCCGTGTACAAACTGCTGCGCAGCATTCATGAAAAGCGGAGCAACTTGAACATGAAAATTGTCCCTCGACGAAAATACCGCGCAAAAGGGAAGGTAATAAAGATATGCCAAATCGATTTGATGACTGGCCTTCACCTTGCTGAGCAATTGTGTCGGGAGAACCAAGCTGAAGAAAATGTTGATGGACAACATATGAATGAAGTAGGGAAAGCGTTCACGAAGAGGCTTCTTGCGGTTCAAGCGCCAGTTGACCACTACTTGCTCCGCTTGATCGCGCAACCCGAGAAGTTCGAGTCCAAATCGCAACAACCATTCCGGGTCTAGGTTGTCGATGATCGTATCTGTCATCGTTCGCGCATCCCGAAGCGAAACGGGCTTACGCCAAGGTCCGATTGCTCCACGCACAGAACTCGAAATGGCTTGCAGATCAATCTGCTCGATCATCTTCCGCCACCGTTTTGCTATCTGTCGTTCGAGCCCGAGAAAGTCATAGCGCGCCCAACGTTGCACGGCTTCTTCTTCCTCAGTCGCCTGAATCAACATGCCTTTGGTATCCCCAAGCTCCACTATTTTGCCAGGCGGAAGGAAGGGGCGAAGGAGCACGGTGTCCAAGTTGAATATTCCGGCGAGTTCTCCCTTGAGCAGTTCCATGTGGTGAAGGTTCGGTGAGGATTGGCAATCCGGAGTCCGTTCGGCAAGCGATCCCACCAATTGCTCTGGAGTACCCTTCATCCGATGCATCTCCCGCTCCAAGTCAGCGAGACACTCGACGAAAAAGAGCGGTGTGATTGTGGAGCGATAGAAGTTGTCCAGCAGCACTGCCTCGTTAACACTTAGGCTCTCCAACGTCGACTTGTCGAACAGCAACGGTGGGCCTTGCGACATACACGTATTGTAAGAGGTCGTGGAGAAAGCCTAGGGCGGACCGAAATACGCGATTCCAGCCAGTCCGCGAGAAGTGGTCAACTGCAATGAATGCCTGATGTTTAAAGTCTTCAGCAGTCCCGGCCAACGTAGATTGCACGAACTAGCGGAAAGCGTTGTTTCCGCCACTCGAATCGACGGCTCATGTCGATTTTTCGGAGCCTCACGGACTCTAATTGCCGGCCTGATTTGTAACAAAAGCCTCGTGCTCGCTTTTTTCTTCTTCAACAACTGGCATCCATTCGGGCTCTGCTGGTTCAGGGGCTCCTGATCATAATTTAGGACACAGCCTGCATCGGAGGTTTTTCTCCTTTTCGACATCACTGGTTATTTCGGTGCCCCCCCGCCCGCACGTGGAACGATCTGTGACAAAAGCCTAGTACTCGCATTTTTCTTCTGTACCAACCCGGTCCCTCTGGCTCTGCCGGGTCGCCTTCTCTGCGCACATGCGAACCGCACCACGAGGAAAAGGGACGACGAACTAGAGGCGCTCTGTTCCCCTTGTCATTGGTGTTCAGCATCCGCAGACTGGCTGAGGCCGTTCCACTCGTGTGGGACTTGAATCATCTTGTCCGCACCCTGGGAGTTCGCTGCTGCAGACTTCTCAAACACGACGTAGACTTCCGTTCCGGCTGGAACACTCACGACAATATGCTCCATGGTCAGCATCTGCATGATCTGTTCGTCGCCGGCATTTCCGATGTTGTTCGCAACCTGCATCCTCAAGAGATCGTTCTCGCTAAAGGAGCTGTTGGCGCTCGGCGCCCCTACCATCATGGCCGCCGTCTCGCCGATTCCTGAGAGCGACCTGACAAACATGCTTTTGCCCCTCTGCCTCCCCGTGACCTGTCCCTTAATCGCCTGGAGATTCATGTCAGCACCGATTGCATCAATGGGAACGCTAAGTCCATCCGGGAATTCGATGGACGAAAAGGTGATGTTCATCAGGCCTGAGGGGTCAGCCTGGGTGATCTTCCCGACGACGCGTGCACCAGCGGGAATAATCACTTCGCCGTTGCGCTCATAGTTGTACTCGACGACAGCAACAATGGGAGCGTGCACAGCCGTTGAGGCCATCGCTTCGAGTCGCGTCGCAACACGGTAGCCAGGCGCAAGACCGAGATTGTTTGGCCCCGTTGTCTGGCTTACCGATCCCGAATGGGAAGTCGGCTGCTCATGCGCAGTGAAGACAAGAGAAGGCTGGCTGAGCGCGTCATCGGCCTTTTTCCCCGCCTGTTGATTCTGTGCGGTTTCACTTCCGTAAGGCGGAGGTGTCCACTTCCCCTGTCGACTCGGACTGGTGTCGGGTTCCTCGAATTTGCCAATCCCACCCAGACTCTTCGGCGACTGCGTCGATTTTCCAAAAGGCTGGGATTGTGCGAGCTGTGGCGATTTCGTCCGTTCAATATCCGAAGCTTTCACGGCGCCGGATTCAGATGCGCCGTTGGGCGCAGGTTTCACTTTGTTGTTCGGAACAAGATCCCCAGATGTTGTTCCTGTGTGCGCCTGGCCGAGATTCGGCTTCCCAGTCTCTTCCATTGTTCGCTTTCGGTTCTTGCTCGTGGTTGAGAGCAGCGCAACCATTGCGATCGCGAGTACTGCCAGTGACCCGGCGACAATCAGCATCGTCGCCAGGTGTCCACCCCGTTGACCGGGCGCCTTTTTGAGCACAAAAGGACGTTTTGAGATGCGCCCTGGCGAGAGTCCCTCACTGCCCTCCGCGGCAGTGTCGATTGCCCCGATCTTCTCTGGCTGCTCTGTACTCTTGACTGCTTCTGTTGAAGCCATACTTCACCTCACGCTTGTTGAAGTCCTCGTGATCTCACTGACCCGGCGCAACGAACGGCAATTGCAGCAACAGTGGATGATCCACTGCGCTTGCTGTTGCGATTTCCAGCACAAGTCGGTCGGCGCTCTGCTTGAAGCCCGGACGGGAGAATTCGACTGCACCGTCCGCCCGCTGCCCCGGAGCTAGCCGCCGTGCACTCAGCCGGAACTCTGCAACAGGCACTTGGTCGGCCAGGGTCTGTTTCTGCTTTTTCTTCTTGCTCGCATCGTGATCGGGGCTTCGCAACTCCACCTGAGGAGGCAGCACTTCTATCCAGTGCCCGCTAGTGTTTACGACCGAGTACGCGACGAGCATTCTTCCTCCGCGGTTCTGCACATTGCCGAGAGCGGCCAGAATCGCTTCTGACGATACTCCGCCGCCGGCATTTCCTGCTCGCTTCTCCATGCCATTTACCCACTGCGGACTCGCAAGGTCTTCCTGTTCCCGCAGTGCCACGTCGATGGGCCTCGCTTGCGCGGGTGGATCCTTGGGTACGGGGGCAACTCCGGCCAACGCGTCGCTCGAGCCGATTAGAAAGCTCTGCCTCGGTTCGTAATTCACCACGAAATCCACCGGAGCTGTCGAAGCCTGACCGTTCGATAGCAAGCGGATACTGATTTCCTGACCCGACTTGAGAGAAATGATCAGATTGCTGACGGCGGCATCCGCCGAAGTAGGTTTGATAAACACCAGCCGTGGATCGTCGGTGGAGTGTTCCACCTTGAACAGCGTCGGAGCTCCCACCGCAACCGATGTCACAGGCTCAGGCAGTCGAATGGTCGTCGTAAACAGAGGCCGGAGGTGGATGTCGCTAACTGTGCTCCCCGTGATTGGAAGATCAAGAACTGTTGGGTCCACTTGCGGGCTGGGAGCGTTGGGTATGCTCGCTTGCTGAGCGAAGATGTCGCCTGCTCGCAGTGCAACGGTAATAAGGATCGCAGCGATCAGTCGAAAGTGGTTCACGTCAGTTTCCTCCTGCCAGCGGAGCATTTCCCCGGCCAGCTTCCTCGGATACTTCGCGGCGGTAGCGCGCACGGACTGCTTCCACATAGGCCAGAACATCGGGATTGCGATAAGCCAGTCCCTTTTGGAGAATGTGACTCGGACCGCAGTAGTAGGCCGCAACAGCAAGTCGCATGTCTCCGTGAAATGCGGTCAACAGTTCCGACAGGTACTGAACCCCTCCACCGAGGTTTTCGATCACGGAGAACCGATTTTCAACGCCGTACATCGCTGCTGTCGCCGGCATCAGTTGCATGAGGCCCTCAGCATTCTTCTTTGAAATCGCCAGGGGATTCCATGCCGACTCCTGCTCGATGATTGCGTGAACGAGTGCGCGTGGCACGCGGTAGTGGTCTGCGTAGGCATCGGCGTAATAAACGGCCTCTGGGGCCTGCGCATGTGCGCCAGAACATCCGGCCGACAACACAAACACTGCGGATGCGACGAACATGAGAATGAAGCTCTTCATTTTTGGATTCCCCTTCCAGCAACAACCAGCTCAGATTCACAGACATCCTCCTTTGCGATCTGTTCGGCGTGCTTCCCAGCCATGCGGACGATCGACTCAAACGCCTCTTTCATCAGAAGGCGCTTGCGGTCGCCTTCCGTCTTTGCGATCAGCGGCAACATGATTTGCTTGTGTTGGGGAAGTATCCGGTCGATTCGCAATAGCTCCATGGCCATTGCTACGTCGTTCATTTCCGAGATCGAAGGCGGTTTCTCCAGGGTGTACGCGCGCAGACTCTTGGCCAGTCCCGCGATAAATCGGTGCGTCCCCACACTCGCCTTCGGGGTGCGCTCTGCAACAATGGCCGCTTCGCGTTCGGCGTTCGGATGTTCGATAACAAGGTAGAAACTACGCCGGCGAAGGGGATCGCCCAGCCTGCGCTCCTGATTGGAAGTGAGAAACACATGGGGGACGGAGGATGCGCGCACGGTACCGAGCTTCGGAATCGATAACGTCCACACGGAAAGCAGTTCGAGCAGCATTGCCTCGAAGGCATAGTCGACTTTGTCGATTTCGTCGATAAGAAGGACGCAGCGTTTCTCCTGCTCGATCGCTTCGAGCAGCGGACCGGCCATGAAGAATGATCGGCCTGTGATTTCGCGCTTGATCTGCGTCCAGTCCGGCGTCTGGCTGCTCCTGCTCATGAGCAACACGTAGAGTTCCTGGAGCCCTCGATCATACTGTCCAATGGCCTTCTCTTCATTGATCCCCTGATAGCACTGCAGGCGGAGGAGGGGCACGCCATATGCACGCGCGACAGATTGAGCGAGTTCCGTCTTACCCGCGCCAGCCGGCCCTTCGAGCAGCAACGGGCGATTGATCCGGCCCGCTAGGTAGACCGCGGTCGCCGTCTTGATATCCGTAAAGTAGCCCGCGCTCTCCAATGCGGTGAGGGTTTCTGATGGTGACGCAAACATCCGGTCCACACTCCCGAACGGCTCTGACGTGGGGAGAGCGTAGGATGCATTTGGAATTCGGTCAAACGGGCGTCAGCGAAGTCGGCGGCTCAGTGACCTGGATAAACCTGGTTGTCCGGGCCGAGCCACCCCTTCTCAGTCCACTTGAATGGGTAGTTGCTACTGACGGTCTCTTCTGTTCCAGCGGGTCGATTCCCGAGCTTCATGGCACTCCGGATTCTTGCTTGATAGAAGAGCGTGTAAACCTGAACCCCATTCACCTTTTCCATCTGACCGTTGGTTTCCGTCAGACTCAAGAGGTCTTCATAGTGGGGCGATCTATTGATATTTTTCCAAACTGCAATCGCATCTTGTTCAGTTGGTGGCGGAGGCGTACTCTTGCAACCCGTAAATTCTCCAACTGCAAAGGTGAATACTGCCATCAAGAAAAGCGAGGGAATGAGTCTCTTCATTGCGGGGGAGGTCCTTTGCGAGATTTCATTCTTTCGAGCATCGGTTTCATCTGTTCCAGCGTGCTTTCGAAAGCGTCCCGCGCCTCGGCCATCCCGCGTTCCGGTCCGTAGCGGATGACCAGGTGCACGATCAGAGTGCGTGCCAAGGCAAGATCCGTCAACAGAGGCAGGAACGGTTCAGGTGCCGATTTCTCGAGCTCCTGAATGAAGGCAAGAATCTTCTCCGTATATTCGTCACTGCGCGTTTTTCCCAGCTCGGTGATCCAGTCGGATTGCATGTCGAACTCGTTGCTCATCACCCGTAGCCCCGCAGCTCAATTGACTGATCCTTTTGTACCACCGTTCCCTAGAGGGCCGAACTGTGGAACCGCAGAGGAGCACGCGAGGTCGGCCCAAAGGTTCCGCTAGCGATTTCTTCCGAGAAGGCAAATCTTCCGGTTTGCTGATGGCGGTATCGGTCTGCCTTCACCGGACGCTCTTTCTCCGGTGAGCCGGGGGAACAGGAAGCAGTCGGCGCTCATTTGACCGAAAACCGAATTCGAACCAAGATTTCCACACTTCTCCGGGGCACGCCCAGCCCGGACAACGCAGCGTGGGAGGAATTTGACCTTATGGGATCTGTAATCACGATGAGTGAAGTTGAGGCAGTCGACCCCCTTTTGACTGCTGAGGACGTCGCACTAAAGCTGAAAGTCAGCAAAGACTGGGTTTGGGATCACTCCTCGCGGAGATTGCCCTACCTGCCTGTCATCCGAATGAGCGACGGCGCCCTGAGGTATCGGGCGAGCGGGATCGAAGAGTTCCTGAAGGAGCGGGAACGGGCCTCCTGTTTGCGGCGCAAGCGCCGGTAAAATGGGGTTGGCCACTTGTTCCCTCCACACAGAAATTGAGGAACAAATGGGAATCTCGTACCAGAAAGGATGGGTTCGGCCACGAGGTAGGAAATGGCATGGCTGTTTTCGCCGCACTGAGCTTGACCCTGAAACCAACTCAGCTAAACTCGTCACCCACTCTTTCGTTCTGGGCTTCAAGTCAGAGATGTCAAAATCCCAGGCGCGGGAGAAGCTGGAGGATGAGATCGCCAAACTTGGCGGACGCTCGACAGGGGACCAATCCGTCGTCAACGGGGCGGTCACCTTCGAATGGTTCGTCAAAAACCGCTACTTGCCGCTGAAGGAGGGGGACTGGAGGGAAGAGACCGCCAAGATCAAAAAGTACCTGATCCAGGCAGATCTCGTTGATGCGTTCGGGGACTATCGCCTTGAAAACTTCGACAAAGTAATCCTGCAGACCCATCTCAACAAGCTGGCCAAAATTCATTCACGAGACCGAGTGCTCCAGATCCGTTCCTATATGCGTGCAATCTTTGCGGAAGCTGTCGACCAGGACTTCATTCCGAAAGACCCCGCACGCAAGGTGAGGCCTCCGGCGAACCTGCGCGAGGTCGATAAGACGACTTTGAGCTGGGAGCAGCTTCGTGCCGCCCTGGAAAAGCTCGGCGACACAAGTCTTCGGGATTGGATTCTGTTGAAGCTCGACATGTCGAACGCGCTTCGGCCGAGTGAACTCTTCCCGCTGCGATGGCGTTGCTTCCTTGAGGACAGCCGCGTTCTGGATATTCAGGAGACGGTTTACAAGGGAAAGCTTCGGCCCTTTGGAAAGACAAAATCCAGTCTCACCAAGGTCCCGATTGCCGATGTTCTGGCGCGGGAAATTGCCGAATATCGGGAGGAGTGTAAGAAGAATCGCAAAGACACATCTCCGGATGCTTTCATGTTCCCTGGACGCTTCGGAGGTCCTATGGACTCGAGCAACTATCGCCATCGTGTCCTGCACAAGCTTGCCCGGGAACTGGAACTGCCGAAGCTGACGTTCCAGGTCATCCGCCGCACCATTGCCACACTGGGGAAAACCAAGGGGCATCCCAAGGACATCCAGGGCCTGATGCGTCACAGCCGGCTTGCGACGACCATGGAGGTCTACATGCAGTCGTTGCAGAAAGAGGTGCGCACGGCGATCAACTCAATTCACGACGAGCTGATGGCCACCGGAACCAACGGCTCAGAACCGCAGCCGCCAACGGTGCCGGAGGCGAGGGCAGACCACGGGATGAAAACCAGCGGACGGGGCCTCCCGATGGAACGGCAGCGCAAGCAGAAAGGAGAGGAGGGGGAAAAGAAAACGCCGTCGCGCTGCAAGATTCTTCCATTTGCGGGCAAAATGCGGGCAAACGGTTTGGAGGGTCTCCGCTAAGTTGTTGGTGTATTTGGTGGACCTGGTCGGGATCGAACCGACGACCTCTTCCATGCCATGGAAGCGCGCTCCCAGCTGCGCCACAGGCCCACACTTGAGGATGCGACTCCCCTATTGTCTCTGCTTAGAGGGGATTCGTCAAACGGTGCAGCGCGCTGAATTGGCGTCCTTAAGCCGGCGTTTTAGTCTTGAATTCACGGTGGGGCGTATGTCTCGTGCCGATCTCGGCAACAGGCATTACTCGCGACGGAGGTCGCACGATGAAAGCTGCAGTTGTCAATGTGATGGGGCAACCGCCTCGGTACCAGGATTTCGCGGAGCCAAAAGCTGAGGATGGCGAGGTTCTGATCACTGTGCGGGCTGCTGGTCTGCATCCGATTGTGAAGGCCATCATGAGCGGCTCGCACTACGCCCTCAAGGGCGAGGTTCCGGCGGTGCCGGGCGTCGACGGCGTTGGCACGCTGGGGGATGGCAGCCGCGTCTACTTTGGGTTTGCACGCAAGCCATGGGGAACGATGTGCGAGCGGACTGTGGCTCCACGTTCGAGGTGTCTGCGGTTACCAGACAACATTGACGATGTTCAGGCTGCAGCCATTGTCAATCCCGGAATATCGGCGTGGCTCTCAATCAAGGATCGAGCCCGACTCGTGAAAGGTGAATCGGTCCTGATCCTTGGTGCGACGGGGGTGGCCGGCCAATTGGCGATCCAGGCCGCACGGCATCTTGGCGCCAGGCGCATCGTTGCGGCAGGGCGCAATCTTGAGGCCCTGGCGGCAGAGAAGTTGGACGGCGTGGTTTCTCTCACGGAGGGCGACGATGCAATCCGCGAAGCATTTTCAGTTGAGGCCGGAAAAGGCATCGACGTGGTGATTGACTATCTGTGGGGGCGGCCGACGGAACTGCTGCTGGATGCGCTTGCCAAGAGATTTGATCCGAAAGCCGCGCAGGCTACACGCCTGGTGGAGCTGGGCGAGAGCGCCGGGAAGACTATAACGCTCCCGGGAGCCACGCTGCGCAGCATCGATCTGAAGCTAATGGGAGGCGGGTTTGGCTCTGTTTCCCTTGAGCGCGTGTTCGGAGCCATTCCGACGGTCTTTGAACTGGCCGCGGCTGGTTCTCTCAAAGTTGCTGCGGAGCCGGTTCCGCTGGCCGAGGTGGAGGCGGCGTGGAGCCGCAAGGAGAGCGGCAAGCGGATCGTATTCACGACCTAAGCGCTCCAGAATCCGCCGTCTACATCAAAATACTTCCGTGACCGGGAACACTTTGAGGGGGTACCGGTGTCTAAGAGAATAGGCGCCTGGAGCATTTGTGCTTAGCTCCCCGCGCACGCAGTGGTCTGGCATTCCAGCGTTATTGAGTTGGGTGCGAGTGGTCAGGGTGACGGGCCCAGTTGGCAATCAACGGATAGTTTCGGAGATGCCAAATGTGCCACTAATGCGATAACGTGGGGGGAACTGAATTGCAGGCGGATCTCACCATGGGGAATCTAGCGAGCGCGCTTTCACTTCGATCGGAGGAAGCCGCACTGATCGCGGAGCTTCAGGCAGGCTCTGAAGAAGCCTTTGCCTGGTTGATCGCGCACTACCACCAGCCTATTTATTCGCTGATTGCGCGGATGGTGCATGACCGCGCCGATGCCGCCGACCTTACCCAGGAAGTTTTCGTGAAGGTCTTCCGGGGCGTGGGCCACTTCCATGGGGAGTCGACGTTGCGTACTTGGATTTACCGCATCGCCTTGCATGAAGCATCGAACCAGCGGCGCTGGTGGATGAGGCATAAGCAGCAGGAAGTTCCCATTGAGCAGGAGATGACCGGTGGCGATTCCGGTACTCCCGTGAAGCTGAAGGAAATGCTGGTCGATTCTGCAGAGTCACCCTTTGAGATGGCGATGCATGCGGAAAACAGGGCCATTGTCGAAGCAGCTTTGAACCAGGTTCCGGAGCCTTTTCGTACTACGCTTATCCTCCGGGACATTGAGGGCTTTGTCTACGAGGAAGTGGCTGAGATTCAAGATGTGAATCTCGGTACCGTGAAATCGAGACTCGTTCGCGGGCGAGCGCTTCTGAGGGCCATTCTTGCGGATTCTCAACCGGGCAGAAAGAAAGTGATGCCTGCTGGGATTGAGATCTCCCTGGGAGGGGAGGCGCGATGAGCAGCTGCAGTTCCATCCAACTGAGATTCTCAGATTATCTTGATGGCCGGCTGACCGGGCACGAGATGCAGGATATCGCCGCCCATCTCGAGACATGCGGGGATTGCACGGGCGAGTGGAAAGCTTTGAAGCAGACGCAAATGTCGCTGATGGCGCTGGGCCCGGTTCCGCAGCCGGAAGATTTGCTGCTGCGTATCCGTGTAGCCGTAAGCCACGAGCGGGCACGTCGTCGCAGACCCGTTCTTCAGTCCTGGAGGCTGGCATGGGAAAACACAGTTGGCCCATTCCTTCTGCAGGCCGCGGCTGGTTTTGCCAGTGCCGTTCTGCTGTTGGGTACCGTGACGGTGCTGGTAGGGATGTTTACGCGGCCAGAGGTCGCGCGGGGTGAAGATGAGCCGCTGGGGATGGCTACTTCGCCACACTTCCTCTATCTCTCTTCCGCAGTCAGCAGTAACGATCAGATCCGCGATGGTGGAGGAACGGTAGTGGTTGAGGCCTACATCAATGGCCGAGGCGAGGTATACGACTACCGCATTGTCTCGGGTCCAATCGATGACAATACCCGGGCGCAGGTCGTAAACCTTCTGCTGTGGAGCCATTTTGAGCCGGCGCGCTTCTTTGGTCAGCCGGTACGCGGACTGGCAGTGCTGTCGTTCTCGGGCGTTTCGGTTCGCGGATAGCGTCGTCAATCTCGATGAAAGTGAGGCCCTTCACAAGGTTGGCGGAAGGGCCTTTCTTTTCGTGCGCTGGCGGCGTCTAACCATTACATTTCAAGCTCGCTGCGAGGCTCGCAGTGCTTTTATTCCGAGACGGCCGCAGCCCGGGAGCCGCGATGCAGGCAGAAGGCCGATGAAATGCCGTAGACTTCTGGCAAGGTCCTTATTGATGCCGTATAGCCCGTTTTCGAGACTCGCAATCATTATTCGTGCCGTCGTTTTTCTTCTCGCCGCATCTGTCGCCGTCCCGGCAATGGCGCAGTCTTCCAGCAG
>Ga0209004_1000133_pt1 | contig 19601 bp, 19 predicted proteins | sample TexAe_RefH0_M1_FD_187948 | JGI IMG/M metagenome (GOLD analysis project Ga0209004, IMG submission 187948) | Forest soil microbial communities from Davy Crockett National Forest, Groveton, Texas, USA - Texas A ecozone_RefH0_M1 (SPAdes) (version 2) | ecosystem: Environmental > Terrestrial > Soil >... | reverse complement strand
CTCTTCTATCTGGCTACCGCACCGGAATACTTTACGCCGATTATTGAGAACCTGGGCGCGCAGGGCATGGCGCAGCCTGAGCACGGGCGCGTGGGCGTGGTGATCGAGAAGCCGTTCGGCCACGATCTCGATTCGGCGCGCGAACTCAATCACCAGGTCAACGCCGTCTTTCACGAGAACCAGGTTTTCCGCATCGATCACTATCTGGGCAAGGAGACGGTGCAGAACATTTTGGTTTTCCGTTTCGGCAACGGCATCTTCGAGCCGATCTGGAATCGCAACTACATCGACCACGTGCAGATCACGGCCGCGGAAACACTGGGCGTTGAAGGTCGCGGGCCGTTCTACGAGAAGGCCGGCGCGCTGCGCGATGTGGTGCAGAACCACGTGATGGAGTTGCTGAGCTTCGTGACGATGGAGCCGCCTTCCAGTTTTGATGCCGAAGCCGTGCGCCGCGAGAAGGTGAAGGTGTGGCGTGCGATTCCGAGCATTCCCATCAAAGACGCGGTGCGTGGGCAGTACGGACCCGGCGTTGTGGAAGGGAAAAAGGTGGTTGGCTATCGCGACGAAGACCGCGTGAATCCGGAGTCGGGAACCGAAACCTATGCGGCGGTGAAGCTGGGAATCGAGAACTGGCGATGGGCCGGTGTGCCGTTCTATCTGCGCGCAGGCAAGCGGATGAAGAAGCGGGCAACGGAAATCAGCATCCAGTTCAGGCAGCCGCCGCTGCTGATCTTCAACCGCATGCAGTCCAGCGGACCGTGCACGGATATTCAGCCGAACCTGCTCACGATTCGCATTCAACCGAACGAAGGAATTGCGCTGCGTTTCGGCGCGAAGGTTCCCAACACGCCGAACATGTCGGTGTGCCCGGTGAACATGGACTTCGATTATGCCGCGGCATTCGGCACATCGACGGCCAATGGGTACGAGCGACTGCTGCTTGATGCGATGCTCGGCGATCAGACGCTGTTTGCGCATCGCGACGGAGTGGAGACGACATGGTCGCTCTACACGCCGATTCTGGAAGCATGGGCAGGTAAGAATCCCGAAGTGTTCCCGAACTATTTTGCGGGCACATGGGGACCGGATTGCGCGGATCGGCTGCTGGAACACGAGGGCCACGTGTGGCGCAACAATATCGGCTGAGAACTTGAGGCGTGAGGCAGGGTTGCACTGTTTTTGTGCCTATCCCTGCCCGGCCGAAATCCGGCTGCAAATTCCTGATCCCGCGTTTGGGTATATTTGCCTCATGATTGCTTCGGACAGCGAAAATCGTCCGCCTCAAGCCGAGGGAAACGGGCCAGCGCAGAGATTCATCTCCTAGCCTTCGGCGGTTGTGGGATCGATGGTCGTCGAGATTTCAGAGACTACATTCGCCGGGAAGCCGCCTAATTGAGCGTGCTGCTTGATCAAATCCTCGTTGGGGGCTCGATAGATGCAATAGATTTTGTCCCCAGTCACGAAACTCTGGATCCATTGGATTTCATATCCCAGCTTGCGCAGCACGCTACAGGACGTTTTCGAAATATCCTTCAGTTGCTGCGCATTCAATGCTCCTGCGCCGGGGACTTCACGCTCGATTACGTACTTTGGCATTGGAACCTCCGTTTTGCGATTTCGATCAAGTGACGGGCAAATTTGAGCGTGCGCTCACAGGCTGTAGGGGTCCATCCATCGGAAAGGCGCGGTCGACGGACAGGAAGCCGACCGCTACCAGTGCGAGCGCGAGAAGATGGGGCGCGACGATTGATCCGCTTCTCATTGCATGCCTTCACATGTCACGTGGTTGTTCCAGTCCACGAATGCTCCCTGGGGGTTGTCCCGCCAGGCCCAGACGTGGAGTTCGAAGAACGGCGCGAGGCCGTATCGATTCGGGCTGTCGACAAGCAAAAAGGTTTGTCCCTCGAGAACCGGGGCCCCAGCGTGAGTTTTGAGCCAGGTGGCCTGATCCACGATGAACTCAACGCCAACCAGGCGCATCTTGCCGTTGGAAGGCTCGTAAATCAAGGCTTGCGGATGCGCGGCATCAATCTCTCCAGACCCCACCAGGGTCGGATTTACATAATGCACTCCCATTGCTCCGTGATCCGATCCGCTGATGCAACCAAGGAATGGCCCGTATCCTGCAGCAGTCGCGCTGTTGACGTCGATGTACTGGCTTGTGGCTTCCCGAACAATTTGGACGAGTTTGGCCGGAGTTGCATGGGCGCTGGAATCCGGGCTCTGACCTGACGCCGACAGCGCCGCGCCGGGTGCAAAGCTGAGCGCCAGGGAGGCGCAGAGGGGAGCTGCGATACGGCATGCGAAATTGGTTCTCATGGGGATCTCCTTTGGGGTGTTGAGGAATGGTGTGTCGGGAGCAGTGTTTCCAGCTCGCAATTTGCTCGAACAATGCTCGCGACGAAGCGAATCATGCGCCAGCCGCCCGTCGCCCTCAATAGCGAACGCCTGTCGGACGTCTTAATTTTTCCTGTCGTTTCATGCGCTAGAGCCTAAAAGGGATAACGCAAAAAACGCGGACGGTGTAGAATCTGTCCACTCGTTAGGGGGTGTTGCTGTGGGATCAAGCCCGGCCGGAGCGCAGGAATCCATCAGATTCGGAGAGGATTTTGAGGTCGATCTGCGAGCCTGCGAGCTTCGCCACTTTGGGCGTGCGCTCAAACTGGAACGGATTCCCCTGCAGGTCCTGCTCATCTTGATTGAGCAGAAAGCTCAGCTCGTCACACGCGAAGAAATTGCCGAGAAGATCTGGGGCAAGGACGTCTTTCTCGATACCGACAACAGCATCAACGGCGCGGTCCGCAAAATCCGCCAGGTGCTGAAGGACGATCCTCAACAGCCGCACTATGTTGAAACGCTCCCGGGCAGGGGATACCGATTCATTGCCCCGATCGCCGACGGGGAACTCAGCGCTCCGGCCACCCAATCCGCAAAGATAGAGACAGGTCCTGCGCCGGAGCAGCCCACCACAAAAGAGAGTCGCAATGGCCCAGGGGAATCTCCCGCAGCTATCGCATGGCCGCAAAGTCGCCGATTTAGATGGCTGATTGCATTCGTGTCTGCCTGTGTCATCGGCGTTGTCGCGTGGATCGGGTGGCATTACTTCCTGGGCGCAAGCACGGGCAGCCGCATCCGTTCCATCGCCGTGCTTCCCTTGCAGAATCTATCCGGAGATCCGGCGCAGGATTTCTTTGCCGACGGCATGACCGAAGAGCTGATTACGGAGCTCTCCAGAATCCAGTCTTTGCGGGTGATTTCCCATACCTCGGTCATGGAGTACAAGGGCACGCGAAAACACCTGCCGCAGATTGCGCATGAGTTAGGAGTGGATGGTGTGTTGGAGGGATCGGTCATTCGTGAGAACGACCAGGTTCGCGTCACCGTGCAATTGCTCGATGGCCCCAATGACCGCCACATCTGGAGCGAAGCGTACGAGCGTCCGTTGCACGGAGTTCTCAACCTGCAGCGTGAAGTGGCCGAGGCCGTTTCCCAGCAGATTCGCATTCAATTGACCCCCGAGCAGCAGGCCAGGATTGGCTCCGCACCCACAGTGAATCCCGAAGCATACGATGCCTACCTGCGAGGACGTTATATCCTCTCCAACCAGTTCACAATGGGACAGTCACTTCTTCAGGCAAAGAGCTACTTCGAAGAATCGATCCGCAAGGATCCCAACTTCGCAGAGGCCTACTCCGGTTTGGCCGATGCTTATCTTTATCTCGCGCTCTTCCGTCATGCGCCGCACGAAGCCGCTATTCAATCCGCCCATGATGCGCTTCGTAAAGCTGCGCAGCTCGACGACAGCGTCGGCGAAATACACGACACACTCGGCACTATCAGCTGGCAGCATGACTGGAACTGGATTGAAGCCGAGCGGCAATACGATCAGGCAAGCGCAACCGCCCCCAGTTATCCATGCGCCCACGAGGATCGCGCCGGGTTTCTGGCTTTTCTCGGCCGCCGCGCTGAGGCCCTGGCAGAGCTCATCAGGATTAACCAGATCGATCTCGGTCCCAGCGCGTCCATGACCGAACAGGGCGTCTATTATCAGCTTCGCGATTATCCCAGCCTGGTGGTTGCAGGAAAACGGGGACTCGCTTCAAATCCCAACGAGTGGGTCGAACACCGCGCGCTCGGCACCGGTTATGAAGGCACTGGAAAGTTGCCGGAAGCCATCGCCGAATATCAGAAGGCCGTCGAACTATCCAACGGCGATCAGGACGCCAGTGCCTCGCTTGCGCACGCATACGCGGCGATCGGAAAGAAAGGTGAAGCGGAAAAAATCCTTCGCGACCTTGAACTCCAATCGAAAGATATCTATGTTTCGCCCTACATTCTCGCAACGGTATACGCGGGGCTTGGCGAAAAGGACAAGGCCATTCAGTTCCTCGAAAAGGCTTACGACGAGCGATCCCTCGAGATCTCAAGTAATCTCAAAGCCGATCTACGCCTGGATAATATCCGCTCTGACCCGCGCTTCCAGGATTTAGTTCGTCGCGTCGGTCTTTCGCATTGAAACGAGTATCCCGGCTTGCAAGGGTACCGATCCGATTGTCCAGGAAGGAGAGCGCGTCTTGTGCAGCTTCGCCCTGTTGCTTCGAATGGCTAACGGGCTATGTGGAAACATCACCAAATCGCGCTCCCTTGAAACGATTGAGTGATTTGCATCACTAACTTGCAGGACTCGCGGTCAAAACGTGAGGCTCCGAGGCTGCTCGAGGTCTGCCACCTTCGTGGTAGGAGGCACAACTCCTGGCCGCGAGACGGTTTCCTCTCTATAGGAGTCCAAAGGATTGGACCACACATATGACTTCTCTCAGGAACAAATCGACTATTCCGCTTGATCATGCTGTGCTTTGCCTGGACTGCAATTGCGTGAGCGACGCCAATCGCGAATGCCCTGCGTGCGGATCGCGGGCGCTGATGAATTTGAGTGTCGTACTCAATCGGCCCGCGGAGTTTGCGGAATACGAAAAGCTGGCTAACGCCGCATAGTTACGATTCGCCATCGGTCGGCTGTAAGAATGCAGCGGATTCAGCCATGCCGCGATGGGCACGTTTCGTCGCCGCACTGACGCACAAGGGGCTCAAGCTTTCACAAGTCTCAAAATCGAGATCTCTACTGCACGAATAAAAACCTGTTCGCGGGGACCCCGGACCCTGGGGCACCCAGGGTTTGTTGCGTCTGCGAGCGCATACGCGGCTTGAGACAAAAGAAATGGCCGGAGTTCTGAGAACTCCGGCCATTTCAGGTCTTGCGGGTCGTTTACTGGCAGCTGGTGAATTGCAGGTTGGGCGTGATGGCCACGCTGGTGAATGGTCCGGAACCCGTCAACGCGATCGGCGGATTCGAATTCACATCGCTGGCGGTGCAGGTGCTGGTGGTGATTCCGTCAACCGCGTAGCTGGCCAGGGGCGCGGGCTGCGTCAGCGTTGTTCCGCTCGCAGACCATGTTCCGATGTAGGCGCCACCCGATGGAACCGGCAGCGAGTAGTTGATGCAGTCGGTGCCGCTGGGACACGCCACAGGCGGCGTTCCCACTGGGCCAGCAACCGTGGTTACAGTCTGAGACACGCCATAGAACGGAGTCGCGGCAGGCTGCTGCGGAATGGTGTAGATGCCGGAGCTGACTGTTTCGAGCGCCGTCAAGGTGACATCCATCGAGAAAGGCGCGGCGGGACTGGCATTGCTTGCCGAAGTCACGAGGCCGTTGAGATTGGCAAACGAACTGGCCGCCGGCAGGGTTGGTGGATTGAGTTTGATGTTGCCGGTGGTGTCGCCAACCGCAACGCCGGTAATGATGGAAGGCGGATAGAGCGCGCCGTCAGCAGTGCGCACGCCGGATACGACAACGTCGTAGTTGCCGGCAGCCAGCGGGCAGAAGACGAAGGTGCCGTCGGTGTTGGCGATGGTTGATTGAATGACGCGATCCACGCCACCGGAGTCTTTCTGCTCCACCGCGACCCACGTGGTGCCGGCGACCGGCTTTCCGGTTGATCCGTCAAGAACGGCGCCGTTGATCGATGCCGAAACGGTGCTGACTTCGCCCGCATGCAGCACGGGCTTCAGCCGATACTGGCCGTTGCCTTCCTGCACGATGGACTGGCAGGTCTGGAAGTCGATGTCCAGGTCTGTCGTCTTCCCAGCCGCGACGGTCAGGCCGCCTCCAGCGATCTGGCCCGGCGGAATCTTGATGCCGGTCTGCGCTTCGCTGGAGAGGTTCAGGGTGTGGAAGCTCGCGTCCTGCGAAAGCTGGATGCAGTTGGCGGAGCCGTTGCCGCAGGCGTTGCTGCTGATGCTGGTGCTGTCGCTGGCAAGGATGATGCGAATCTGCTGGTAAGTGCCCGCCTGCAATTGCTGCGCGTCGCCAAGCGAAGCAAGGAAGCACTGGTTGTTGGCCAGCCCGAGCAGATCAACCTGCTTGGGCGTGCTGGCGAGATTCGGTGTCAGGTCGACCCAGCCGCTGTCGGTCGCGCTCGCTGTGGGACTTGTGTGGACTTTGACGTCGGTGATGGTGACGTAGACATGCGAGAACGGCCCGTTGGGCGTTGCGCAGGTCGCGGGGTCGCTGATCATCGTGGTGACAGTTCCCATGCCGGATGTGGAGACATTGCCGTTCATGCCGCAGGCCGCGACAAACAGTGCGGCTACGCAGAGGCAACATAAGGCAAGCAGGTGCTGGACAAGCGGGCCAGACGAAGCGGTCTTACGGTGTTTCATCGTGATTTCCTCCAGAGGGGTCTCACGCGAGCACGAGTGAACCAAGGTCAGAACCAGGGCTTTTGAGTTCCCTGGGACAAGAAGAGAAGCAATGAAGCAGAATAAGAATGGATTAAAGCAGGTTGGACGGCGGGCTGGCTGGTTCGGTTGGTCCTTTACTTCGGAATGACATTAACGAAAGTACCATCGGGCAGGTCACCTTCGAGTAGATGGACGACACCCCCCTTCACGTACCCCTCGATTACCTGCTTTGGAGCGCCAACCTGTTTTGAAGCGTCGGTTGACGCCATCTTTCTGGCAGGATTCGGGCTGCCAGGCGTCGCCGAAGCTTTAGCGGCATCCATAGAGCCCGGTTGCCGCCCCATTCCTTTGTCCATGGCGTCGTTGGCCAACTGGTCGGCTTCCTTGTTGCCGCCGCGCAGGGTATGGCCCATCTCAAAGCGCTCGAGACGGCCGGCGAGGCGTTTCGCTTCTTCCCACAGAGGACGCAATCCCGGACTGGCCACTTTGTACTGGCCCTTCATCTGCTTCACCATCAGCTCGGAGTCGGACACCACGCGCAGGCGCCGTACGGCGTGCTGTTGCGCCCAGGCAAGAACGGAAAGAAGTCCTTTATATTCAGCGAAATTGTTGGTCTGACGGCCGAGGAATTCGCTCAACCGTGCGACCACTTGTCCTTTTGGATCTTCAACGACAGCGCCGTAGCCCGATGGCCCGGGATTGCCCCGCGAACCGCCGTCGCAATGAGCTGTATACCAACCCTCGGTCTCTGCGGGCGATTGCCCCATTCCTGAAAAGAGTGACTCGTTCATACGTCCAGTGTAACGGCACCCATCAACACACCCAGAGGTGGCTCGATGTCGATGGGAACCCGGAGCGGAGAGTCACCCATCGGACGGTTTCGACCGCAAACGCCGCTCACAAACAGGCTTTTTCGGAGTCTACAAATATGCGATAGGTCTCCACCACCGGAGTGAAAATCTCGATGGCATCGGACGCAGTAAGTTACCCATCTTCGCCAACCGCTGCGGCGGGCGCTTTAGCGTGGCCTGCCAAAAGGACGATACAATCGTCGGCAGGTATGGCCTCCAGGGCAATGGACGGACCGGATCGCGCTGCGGAGCGCTTGCAGGCGCGTGCTCCGGAGATGGAGTTGATTCGCGAGGCGCAAGCGGGATCGCGGGCGGCATTTGATGCACTGGTTCGCCAGTATGAACAACAGGTTCTGCGGCTGGCGCTGCATCTGACCGGCTCAGAGCACGATGCGGAAGACATCTACCAGGAAGCGTTTCTCAAGGCCTTCCGGTATATCGGCAACTTCCGGTTTGAGTGCTCGTTCTATACGTGGATTTATCGGATTGTGACCAATCTCTGCCTCGATCAGCTTCGCCGCCGCAAGACGCGCCGCGAAGACCAGGCGGTCGTAGTGGACCATTCCGGTGACGAGATCGATGTTCTGGCGTCGGTTTCTGATAACCGGGCGTTTTCGAATCCAGCCAAGGAACTGGATCGGAAGGTTCTGGGTGAAAGGATTCAGGCCGCGCTCAGCAAGCTCACCCCGCGTGAGCGCACAGTTTTTGAATTGAAGCATTACCAGGGTCTCCGCCTGCGCACGATCGGAGAGATGTTGAATACCACCGAAGAAACCGCCAAGAATACGCTCTTCAGAGCGACAAAAAAGTTGAGAACTCAACTGGCAGGACTGCGGTAGCCCTCCGCGGGCGGCGAATCTTCTGGATGAGATTCGCGGTAGGTACTTATGAGGCTGGAAGGACGTAAAGAGATGAACTGCGAACTTGCACATGAGCGCATTGTGTTGGCCGCCTATGGCGAGCTGCCCGACGAACAGGTACACGAGCTGGACCGGCACCTTGCCGCCTGCTCAGAGTGCGGCCATGAGCAGCAGCAGCTGCTTGCATTGAAGACGCTGGCCACTGCCTATCCTGTTGTTGAACCCGATCCCAATTTAGTGGCCCGCTCCCGCATGCGTCTTGAAGAAGCGCTGGATGCATTGCCGCCGAAGCAGTGGTACGAACGGTTTGGCCAGCGCATACTGAACAATTTCTCAAACCTGCAGGCTGCCCCCGTTGCGGCCCTTCTGCTGTTGATTGTCGGCGCCGGCGCGGGAACCCTGGGCGGTTACGAATATGCACAGACACGCGCGGCCCATGTTGCGGGGCGGACGCCCGCGGTGACGGCTCGCAATGCCAATGTCGATTCAACGCAGCCCACACCGGCCGGATCGGCGGAGGTGGCCAACATCTCGAGTATCGTGCGGCAGCCCAACAGCGAAATTGTGGACGTGACATACAGCCAGATCGTCCCGCAGCATATCGAAGGTTCGCTGGACGATCCGGCGATCCGCCAGTTGCTGATGCTGGCCTCGGAGAATGCCTCTTCGCAGGGTGTACGCGACGACTCGGTGGGGTTGCTCGCGGCGGAATGCCGTGCCGGGCATGCCTGCCAGGGCGAGGGCATCCGTGACGCCCTGATGGTGGCGCTTCGCTACGACAAGAGCGAGAACGTTCGCGAAAAAGCTCTTGAGGGTTTGCAACCCTACGTCGCTCAGGATATGCGTGTTCGCGATGCCGTCCTGGAAGCGCTGCTGAACGACAGCGATGCGCGCATCCGCTCAGCCGCGATCAGCGAACTGGAGCCGGTTTCAGCCGACACAAGTGTAAGAAGAGTATTGTCCACAATCGCAAATTCAGACCATAATCCCCATATCCGGACCGTGTCCCGAGAAGCACTGAGCCGGGCCCCGGTATTTCAATAACCAACCCTTACTTTCAGGTAATCGCACCGTCCATACAGAGTGCGGACCTGGATGAAGGAACACGAGGAAAGCAAAATGAACGGCTTTATGAGGCCTTACATCCAAGCTGGAGTCGCCCTGCTGGGAGCCGCAATCACCCTAGCGCCGGTACCGGTGCATGCGCAGGCGACGCGCATCTGGCAAATCCTTGAAGGACCCAACCCGCTGCTGTCGCACTCAAATTCACAGGGTTACCTGGGCGTGCTGGTGGGCGACGTCGACAACGATTCGGCAAACAAACTCAAACTGAAGGACGTTCACGGCGCCGTGATTACGCTTATCGATCACGACGCACCGGCAGCGGAGGTTGGCCTGCGCGTGAACGATGTTCTGCTTGAAATCAACGGCCAGACGGTCGAAAACTCAGAGGCTTTCGGGCGCATGATGCGCGAAATTCCCGCGGGGCGCAAAGTGACGATGCTGATCAGCCGCGACGGCGCGACGCAGACCGTTACGGTGCAGCTTGCCGACCACAAGAAGCTCGACACCGCAGTCTGGAACAAGCTGAACAACGGTAACGACATGAGCGGCCCGGTTGAAGGCCTGGCCATTTTAGGCACCGGTGGCGGCGGCGACGCACCCCTCCCGGGCGGATTCCAAATGCCGTTCGTGGGCAGCAGCACGCTGAAAGTTGGCGCGATGGTTGAGCCGCTCACGTCGCAGATGGCTGACTATCTCGGCATCCAGAATGGCCTGATGGTGAAGCAGGTGGCGCACAAAAGCGAGGCTGCCGCAGCCGGCATGAAAGCCTTCGACGTGATTCTCAAGGTGGGACCGGACCTCATCGCCACGGTTTCCGACTGGGATCGATCGATGCGCGCTAACCAGGGGAAGGCTGTTCAAATCACAATCCTTCGTGAGAAGAAGCAGCAGATATTGACCCTTCAGGTTGACTCGAAGAAGAAAAGCGAAGTGGACTTCGACGATATTTTCCCCGACAGCAATTGTCCGCTGATGGCCTTTGCCGATCCCGACGTGATCAGCGATCTGTCGCAGCAACTGGATATCGACGAGTCTGCTGCACAGTCCATGCGCAACCAGGCTGAAGGATGGAAGGATCAGCTTCAGCAGTGGAACGATCAATCAGGTAACTTCCATTTTGAATTCACTCCGCAGCAGGCCGAGGAATTTCGTAAGCAGGCTGAGCAGTTCCGCGACGCTTTCAAGGACAAGAACTTCGGCATCGATCAGAAACAGATAGACCAGCTTCAGGAGCAGATGCAGGAGTTCGACAAGAGCTTCAATGCAGATGGATTCAAGATCGATCCGAAGCAGATGGACCAGTTCAAGCAGGACATGGACAAGTTCCGACAGAACTTCAAGCCTGAGGATTTCAAGTTAGACCAGAAGCAATTGGACGAATGGAAGCAGGAGATGGATCAGTTCAAGCGCCAGATGGAAGAGATGCAGGCACAGGGCTTCGACCACTTCGTCTAGCGAATGGGCTTTCAAATAGGAAGGCGCCGCCGGAAGTTTCCGGTCGGCGCCTTTGATTTTGTGGTGTCAATTGCGCGGATCTCTACTCAATGCGCTAGGTCTGTTGCGGTGGTTGCAGGATGCAACCGGGCGTGGAACGCGCGATCTCCCACTCCTCGTCGGTCATATCCACCGACACGTCCGCGAACAAGGGCGTGCTCAGGTAACGCTCGCCGGTGTCGGGCAGCATGCAGAGGATCGTCGATCCTTTTGGCGCTGCGTTCGCCACCTGAAGCGCGGCGGCAAATGTTCCGCCCGAGGTGATGCCGACGAAGATGCCTTCCTTCTTGGCGAGTTCCTTGCTGCATTTCAGAGCGTCCGCGTTGGCGATACGCAGAACCTGGCTTATGGCCTTCGAAGCGACTGCATCGCCGGCCAGCTTGGCGATGAAGTCCGGGCTCCAGCCTTGCATCGGATGCGGCTTCCAACTCGGATGTCCTGATTTCGCCGATCCATCGGCGTTGCGCTCCTGCTCAATGCCGCTGGACAGCATCGGCGCTTCGTCGGGCTCGCAGACGATAATCTTTGTGTCAGGACGCTGCTCCGCCAGCACGCGCGCCACACCTTTCAGCGTGCCGCCGGTGCCGAATCCTGTCACCCAGTAGTCAAGCCGCTCACCCGCGAAGTCTTTCAGGATTTCCTGCGCCGTGGTGCGCGAGTGCATATCAGCGTTGGCTTCGTTTTCAAACTGGCGCGTGTAGTACCAGCCGTGCTTTTCGGCCAGCTCCACCGTCTTGTTCACCATGCCTACAGCGCGCGCCGCAGCCGGCGTCAGAATTACCTTGGCGCCCAGAAAACGCATGAGCTTGCGGCGCTCGATGCTGAAGGTCTCCGCCATCGTCACCACCAGCGGATAGCCCTTGGCCGCGCACACCATGGCCAGGCCGATGCCGGTGTTGCCACTGGTCGCCTCCACCACGGTCTGGCCCGGCTTCAGCTTGCCGGTGCGCTCAGCCTCTTCAATCACGCCGAGGGCGAGGCGGTCCTTGACTGAGCCGAGAGGATTGAAAGCCTCGACCTTGACGTAGAGATTCACGTCCGGCGGCGCTAGACGGTTGATCTTGACCACCGGCGTATTGCCGACTGTTTCCGTAATGCTTGCGTATTTGCTCACTTGCCGACCTCCGAATGGAGGCAATTGTACAAGGAGCAATTGGATGCGGTCTTTAAAGAATCATGCAGAAACGATGCGGAGAGTGGGGGGAGATTCGGCGGCGGCGAAGTTGCGCTGCGCAAGAATCGGGAATCCGGCGGATGCAGCGGTCCGGTAAAATTCCTGCGAGGTCGCTCCCATGCAAGAAGCCGAAACCCTGGCACAACGCACATCGCCTTTGAACATCGATTCTGAAGAGTTCCGCGCCGCTGGGCATCTGCTCGTCGATCGCGTCGCTGATTTCTTTCGCTCGCTCCCGCAGAGAGCGGTGACCACCGGCGAGTCCCCATCCGAGATTCGCCAGGCCCTGGGCGCCGATCGTACATTGCCGCGCCACGGCGTCGATGCGGGAGAGTTGCTGAATCACGCTGCCAGCCTCCTCTTCGACCATTCTTTGTTCAATGCGCATCCGCGCTTCTGGGGCTATGTCACTTCCTCTGCTGCGCCCATTGGAGCGCTGGGCGAACTGCTGGCAGCTGCGGTGAATCCCAATTGCGGAGCGTGGCTGCTCTCTCCCATGGCCAGTGAAATCGAAGCACAGACCATCCGCTGGATTGCGGAGATGCTCGGCTACCCTACCGACTGCGGCGGACTCTTTGTCAGCGGCGGCAACATGGCCAACATCGTCTGCTTTCTGGCCGCGCGGCAGGCCAAGGCAGGCAGCGATGTGCGCAGCAAAGGCGTCGGAGGCTCTCGCCTGCGCGCGTACTGCTCGAAGGAGACGCACACCTGGATTCAGAAGGCCGCGGACATTGCCGGTCTCGGCACCGATGCTGTGCGCTGGATTGGCGTCGATGATGAATTGCGCATCGATGTTGAGGCTCTGCGGGCGCAGATACGTGCCGACCTCGCGGCCGGCGATAAACCCTTCATGGTGATCGGCAACGCAGGCACGGTCAGCACCGGCGCCGTCGATCCGCTGCCGGAACTCGCCGCGCTTTGCCGCGAACTGGATCTCTGGTTTCATGTTGACGGAGCCTATGGCGGATTCGCTGCGGTTGTGCCCGATGCGCCTGCTGCATTCGCCGGTCTCAGCGAGTGCGACTCGCTTGCCGTCGATCCGCACAAATGGCTCTATGCGCCTCTCGAGGCCGGCTGCGCCCTGGTGCGCGATTTGTCGAAGCTGCGCGATGCATTCGCGTATCACCCGCCCTACTATCACTTCGGCGTCGAGGCCATCAATTACTTCGATCTCAGTCCGCAGAACTCGCGCGGTTTTCGGGCATTGAAAGTCTGGCTCGCACTGCAACAGGTGGGGCGCGATGGCTACGTGCAGATGATCTCCGACGACATTCGGCTGTCACGCGTGATGTACGATCGCATCGCGGATTGCCCGGAACTTGAAGCGCTGACTCAGGCTCTCAGCATTACGACATTCCGTTATGTTCCGCAGGACTTGAAGCGCGGCGACGAACAAATGGAAGGCTATTTGAACGACCTCAATCGCGAATTGCTTACCCGTCTGCAGCAAGGTGGAGAAGCGTATCTCTCCAACGCGATCGTTGGCGGCAAATATGCGCTGCGTGCCTGCATCGTCAACTTCCGCACCACGCTTCAGGATGTGGAGGCTCTGCTGCCTGTTATTGTGCGCATCGGTGAGCAGGTGGACAAGGCGCTGCGGCCCGCAAGCAATTCCTGATCGGTCTACATAAAACGGTGCAGAATCACGGAGCCGGCGCTCTTACACACAGCTTCCGGCCAAGTGTGATCTTGAATCGTCGCTCGAATCAGCATTGTCTCGACGACGATTTTGCGCAACCACTCCTTCGCTCCACGCGTCGAAAAAATTGCGAGTGCTGGATTCCCGCTGGAGTTGCGGAGTCATGAAATGGTTATGGCCACTTATGGCAATCGGGTTGCTGCCATTGAACACGATGGCACAGGCTGCTGTCCCGCCGGGGACATTGATACCGCTAAGCCTTTCTGGAAGCCTCAATGTCAACAAGTTGCATGCCGGTAAGCGACTTCGCGGCGAAGTGATGCAGGACATGCCCGGAACCTCAATCAAGCGCCGCGCGCATGTGGTTGGGGAGGTTGTAAGCGCCGCCACGGATAAGGCGGGGAGTGCGCATCTTGAGATTCGCTTCGACGCGGTCGAGGTTCACGGTCAACGCATTTCGATCAAGACCAGCCTTCGCGCACTGGCATCGCTCATTGAAGTTGAAGAAGCGCAAGTGCCGGAAGAAGGCGCATCAAGAGGCATCACTCCCGAAGTGGCCACCACTCGCCAGATTGGCGGGGATCAGGTGTATCGCGGCGGCGGACCGGTTGCCGTGGGTGACGAAGTCGTCGGCAAGCCTACACCGTGGGGAGTACTGGCGTTGCCGCGCGTTCAGCCCGATTCTCCATGCCGCGGAGTCGTCGAGGGCAATGACAAGTCTCAGGCATTCTGGCTTTTCTCAACGGATGCGTGCGGGGTTTACGGTCTCAGCCACATCCGCATTGAGCATGCCGGCCGCACGCAACCCATCGGAACCATTATGCTGGCGAGCGACGAGAGAAAGCTGAACCTCATGAGCGGAACAGCATTTCTGCTTCGCGTGGTGCAGTGATTTCGACGCATCACTTCACGCCTTTGTCTGGATTCCAGACGCCCTGCAGCTTGCGCACATAGAGAATCTGCCCAACGTGATAGGCATTGTGTGCGCCGACATGCGCAATCAGCGAAGCATTCGCGGAGAGTTTTGCGTCATCGGCGTCGTTGACCGCCTTCTCCCAATCCACCAGCACCTGGTTCAGCTTCTTCACCAGTTCGTCCCACTGCGCCGGCGTGAAGTTGTCGAAGGTCTCGTTATTGTTGCCGTCGAATTTCTCATTCTTCTCGCCCTTGAAGTCGTTGAGCGCGCGCTGATCCCAATACCAGATGTGGTAAGCCAGTTGCCCTACGGAGTGGTTTCCTTTTCCCGGACTCCACATGGCTTGCTGCGCGGTCAATCCATCCACGGCGATGCTGACCGGGACGAACCAGTCCTCCTGGTCGTGCGTGGTGCGCAATTGCTCCAGGAGCACGCCGCGCAGTGTCGTTGGCGGTTTCTTGTCGTTGGTCTGTGCACAAAGCGGGACAGCCAGGAACAACAGGAACAGGAGCTTTTTCATCGATCGCGACCTCGTGGGAGATGCAGTGCGGGAAGTATAACGCCGCGGCCGCGTGGGTGGTAGCGCAGAACGTGCCCCGGAACAAGTTGCCGATGCAGAAAAATGAGCGCCGTTTTCACGGCGCTCAAAACAACGTTCAGGTTGGCCAGTCTTAGGTGGAGTTTCCGCTTACATCTCGCAACTGACGCGATGATCGGCAGTCATGGCCATCGCCATAGCCCCGTGCCGCGCACCCAAGCGCCGCGAAACCGTGCGCTCAAGAATCCTCTTGCCGCGAAAGACGCGAGACTTCATGGTAGCTACGCTCAGGTTCAGCGACTGGGCCGCCGCCAACTGAGGGCTCTCATCGAGGACGCACATCTCGATGGCGCGACGGCACACTTTCCCCAGCTTGCCGATTTCGTCGTGCAGAATAATTTCCATCTCCTTGCTCTGCCAATCCTCCTCAGGATTCCTGGCGGGGTCGGGCAGATCGATTTCGACGACTTCATTGTCTTCTTTGCTGAGATATTCGATCGAAACAAAGACGCGGTTGTGGCGGCTGCGCAGGTGCTCGCGCGCGGTGTTCTGCACAATCGCGCCCAGCCAGCTCGACATCTGCGAATCGCCGCGAAACTTCGCGAGAGCTTTGTAAGCTTTCAAGAAAGCCTCTTGAAGAATGTCTTCGGCGTCCTCGTTCGTGTTCGACAGGCGCCTGGCCATCCGCAAGAGTTGCGGGCGACGCCGCTCGGCAGTCTCCAGAAACTCACGGAGTCGACCTTCGCGCATCGGCGCGTCCATTTCCACTTCCATCGCACTCAAGGCACTTGGCATATGCACCCCGCTCCCTTCGGGTGGGCATTTCACAACTCATTCGGTTTAAATGAAGAGCCGGAATGCAGCACGCGCGGCCATGTGCGCTAGCTAAAGCAAAGGCCGGTGCTGCCGACTACGCCAAAGAAGGATGGAGGGAGGGAGGTCCGCGGAAGGGAAGATGCGAGGAAATGATGAACGCTACCCGCGCCGGAGCCGGCGTGGTGAAAACATGATCGCGCGAGAGGCGCGGAAGCTGCGGGGCAGCAAGAGCGAAAAGCGCGAGCCCGGAAATCCGTTCCGGCCTCGTGTGCTGCACCGGCACCGCAACTGACCCGTTGCGATGATCCACCCACATGCGGGTGACCGACGCTCTTGAGACGTCGGGGTGCTGCAGATATTGTGAGAGCTTGTATCCGTAACCCCAGCCGCCCACGGCGATAGCCAGCGCGACAAAGGCAAGAACGTAAGGCTGGAAAAATTGCCTCACAGCGACAGGCATTCCGGAATCTCGCGCAATCACTTCCGAAGGGCGCTGAATCTGCACCTTACTTTCCGTCGCGATGGGAAATTCGTCGTGCATAACCTGGCTTCCTCGAGCGGTGTAGCGGAGGTTTCATCAGTATAGACTCGGGGGCCTTTCGTTTAGCTTCAAAAATCTCGCATGGAAGTAACATATGGTGTACTGAGACCCCGGGGAAAGCGCCGCGGGCTTGACGACAGAATCACAGGCGCATTACTTGCGGTTTTCTTGAGGAGCCTTCCCAGGCATGAAGTTAATCTGTGACCGGGGAAAGATTTAGGGAAGGAAACTGGGCCTGCGGGATACGCTAACGCATCGAATGCAAGCCCGATGATTCCTGATTTGTCCGCAAAATCACGACCTCCCAAGGTTTTGGAAGCGAGCCAGAGAGGCCGTGCCGTGGAGGATCGAAGCCTGTCAGGCCGGGAGTATGCCTTCGAGCCGGACGTAGCTCATCTCCATGCCGTGCTCCATGCCTGTGGCAAGCATCTGGGCGCGAGTCGGCGCATCGGGCAGCGTCATGCGCATCGTCATGAGGGTGCCGTCGCCGTCACGATCGAAGCGCGTTTCAATATGATTATCCGGGGTGGGGTCGGGTAAAAACATCCGTTCTACGTGGACAATGCGGTTGAACGGTTCGAGTTCGAGATACTCGCCGGTAATCTGGAAGCGGCTGGCTTTTCCCTTTGCCGGATTTTCCCACTCGTAGCGAATCTTGCCGCCGGGCCTTGGTTCGCTGATGCAGACAGGCATGGTCCAGCCCTCTGGGCCGAGCAGCCATTTCTGGATCAATTCGGGTTCGGTGTGGGCGCGGTAAAGCGCTTCGGGTTTCGCGTTGAAGTGGCGCGTGACGACGACTTGCGTGTCGCCTTCGGTCTTGAGGGTCAACTTGGTCATGGTGTTCATCCGATTTCTCCTCCAGTATCCGGGGTCATGTCTGCCAAAACCTGGTCGAGCCGGTCATAGTTCCTGGTCAGAGCCGTGCGCAGCATATCGAGCCATTGGTCGACGGCGTCGAAGCCGGGCTTGGCTAGACGGCTGGGGCGCCGGGTACCTTCGTTGCGTCTGAGGATGAGTCCCGCCTGTTCCAGCACTTTCAGGTGGCGGGAAACGGCAGGCTGGGTCATTTCAAAGGGCTCGGCAAGCTCCATTACCGTAGCCTCGCCGAGCGCGAGCCGGGCGAGAATGGCGCGGCGGGTGGGGTCGGCGAGGGCGGCAAAGGCAGAATCAAGGTCTAGCATAACGTGCACCTTATATAACTAATAATTTATATAACAACTATGTAATAGTCAAGTGAAAATATTTGAGCGAGAAGGCTATTGCGCGATTGCGTGTTCGGCACCGCTAAACAGGGCGCCTAATGCCCGCCAGACCCAGCGGATCAGCAGGATCACGGTCAGCACGAGCGCGGCGGCGATGCTTCCGGCTAGGTAAGGGTGGATGGTGGCCAGCCAGGTCAGCGAAATGGCCAAAACATCTTCGTCCAGGCTCAGGCCGATGTTCGAGAATGGCTCCGGGGACGGGGTGACGGCGGCGCGGGCTGCGGTCTTCCCTCCGTGGGCGGCCAAGGCGATCAGCGCGCCGAGGAGCGTGGCCGCAAGCTGCTCGCCGGGAGTCAGCGTCTCAGTTGCGCGCCATGTCAGCAACGCTGCAACGGGAACACGAATGAAAGTGTGCAGCGCGTTCCAAACCAAGTCGAAGGCGGGAACCTTGTCAGCGAAGAATTCCACCGCAAACAGCGCGGCACTGGCGCCAATGACCCACCAGTTCGCCAGCAGGTGCAGGGGCTCGGGCAGAATCAGGACACTTGCATGCGCCAATAATCCCAGCGTTGCCACGGTGGCGTAAACGTTGAGCCCCGCGGCAAACGAGACCGCGACAATCAGCGCTACCAGTTCCTGTCCCGGCATGGCAAGTTTCACGTGGTCAGTATAAGACCACCCGACTGACATGGCCTGTCGGCAGAGACGCCAAGCCATCGAGCAACAGGCTACTTGCTCGAGTTCTCGGCAACGCTGAGGCGGAAGGAATTCAATCACCATGATATATATGGGAATCAAATGATGCGCCACGCCCATGAATGCAGTCTGTGTGGGGTCGAACTCTCCTTCTTGTAGCGATGATGGCAATGGCGCTACGCCATGAGGTGTGGTCAAAGTCGGCGATGCCATCAGCGTCGTTCGTTGACGCCATCTCCGATTGACGATTAGAACGATCACGGGAGATTCCGCAGTCGACTCTGCGATTGTGCAACTGTAGGCAAGTACGCCATCGGACTTCTTGATCGTCACGAAGGCCCGAACTCACAGGGATACCGGATGCGGCAATCCAAGAATCTTGCAGATAATGCGAATAAACAGCAAACCAATGTAGAAGCTCAATCCCTTGTGATTGCTGGTATGCCTGTGAGCGGCATAGCATTTCTCGTTCTTACTGCCATTATTTCGCTTCTATGGTCTTCCAGCGAATTGTTGTTGTGGGACGAATTTCTTTCGCTTTGGACCGATCGGCTGCCAAGCATGGCCCAGATCGTACACATACAGCGCACTTATCCTATGTCGGTCGATCCTCTCGTTTACCATGCGGTGGCGCATATCGCAGTTCTCATTTTTGGAGCCGGCCCATTCGCCATGAGGTTGCCATCCCTCATGGGCTTTCTGACGATGCAGGTGTGTCTGTTCTTCTTTGTTCGCCGAATCACAAACGAACATGCCGCAGTTTTCGCTCTGGCGTTTCCCGCGCTTACGTCTGCGCTTTTTTTTTCTATCAACGGCCGCCCCTATGGGTTGATGCTCGGGTTTATCGCCCTTGCGATGGTCAGCTGGCAGTCGGCTACGCGTCGTGGATCGAAACGCACTCCATGGCTGATCACGCTGGCACTGGCAATCGCCCTGGCTATCAATGTTCACTATTTTGGCGTGCTCCTCCTTGCTCCGCTTTGTATTGCGGAACTATACCGCTCGCGGCTGCGACGGCGCATTGACATTCCCGTCCTGACGGCGATTGCTGCGGGCGCGGCTGG
>Ga0209004_1000132_pt1 | contig 19683 bp, 9 predicted proteins | sample TexAe_RefH0_M1_FD_187948 | JGI IMG/M metagenome (GOLD analysis project Ga0209004, IMG submission 187948) | Forest soil microbial communities from Davy Crockett National Forest, Groveton, Texas, USA - Texas A ecozone_RefH0_M1 (SPAdes) (version 2) | ecosystem: Environmental > Terrestrial > Soil >... | reverse complement strand
CTGCAGATCGTTCCAGTTAGCCGCGGTGATGGAGTGGGTGGGCGAGCCGATGGCGAGGAGATAGATCATCATGAGCTCGCAGAAGTGTTCCCAGCGAGCATCGAGGAAGCCCTTATCGGGATGCCAGCCCATGGAGAATGTTTTGCCGCCGTTCAGCATCCATGGCCAATCGACGCGCTCGTAAATCTGGCTGGCGAGAGACTTGATCTTCGGATCGTCGAAGTACGCGCGCGCGGTAAGGACGCCGCAGAGCAGCAGGGAAGTGTCGATCGAGGAAAGCTCTACGCCTTTTACGCGCTCGCCACTCTCAATGTCGCTGAAGTGATAGTAGAATCCGTGCACCTCGGGGAATTTGTTCAGATGCCAATCGAGCGTTGTCCTGACGCGCTCTACAATTTGCGCATGGGGCAGGTAGCCGCGTCTGTCTGCGATGCAGAGCGCGGTGAGTCCGAACCCGGTAGCGGCAATGCTCGCCATGCGGCGCGGATCGCGGCTGCCATTCAGGTCGTTGCGCGCACGATCGAGGACCTGGCCGGTTTTCTCGCTTGCCTGTTCCCAGAAGAAAAGACAACCCTGACGCTCGAGGTCGTCGAGGAAAGCTTCGTCGCCGCTCTTTGGTCGCCAGGATCCGGCGGCTAGAAGCCTGGAGGGAAGAAACGCGGATCCGCCAGCCGCAGCCAGGACTTGCAGGAGCCTGCGGCGTGTTATGGATGGCGTTTGTGCGTCGTGTTTCAAGACCATTCTCTGATTTTTCTCCGACTGGTTCTGGACATAGCACTTCGTACGAGACCTGACGAGAGCCTTGATCCAACTATATGTTTGGCGCGTTCTCAGGGGATGACTCTGCGTACGAGACACCGGTGTACCGAGATGCAGAACGACGCCAGTTTGCAATCGACCTTGGTGCGCAATCGATTGCGCAAGGCCAATTTCTATCATCTGCGGAATTCAAACGTCAACACTATTTCGGTGCGGGCATCTCGGATCAATCTTGAGATTGATTGGTATGTCACGATGCTCGACGCTGCGAACCTTCGGATGGAGCCCTTTACTTGTGCCTGCTGTTCAGCGTCTCCAGCTTGCTCCTCAGCTGTTCCAGCTTTTGCCCCGCTTCCCCAAGTTTCCCCTGCGCAGTGAGGCGCTGGTAGTCTTCCAGATCTTTCGCAGCGCCTTCGATGAGCGCGTTGAAATTGTCCGGTGATCCCGGCGTATTTGCCACGGGGGCGGTCTTAGAGGGCTGCGCGCCTGCGTTTGATTCTGCGGTGAGACTTGAGACTTCTCCGCCGAAGAGCGAACGCAGTGCCGCTTCGAACGTGGAGCCATAGGCGAGGCGGTCCTGCAAGGCGAGCACAACGAGGCGCAACTCCGGCATCGGGCTGCGCTCGGCCTGCAGATAAATCGGCTCGGCGTAGATGAGTGCTTTGCCACATGGAATGACGAGCAGGGTGCCACGGCGCACGTGCGATCCCTGCTGATTCCACAACGTCAATTGTCCTGAAAGTTGCGCGTTCTGATCGATGCGCGCTTCCACCTGGAGCGGGCCGTCGACAAGGCGCGTTTTAGGAAAGTCGTAGACCACAGAGGTACCGTAGTGCGTTCCATCGCTGCGTCCCGCGATCCAGCCAATGAGGTTGTTGCGATTCGAAGGGGTGAAAGGAAGGATCTCGATGAACTCGATTGACGACTCGCCGGGCAGCTTCATCAGCACGAAATTTGGATCCATCGGTTGCGTTGCCTGGTCGCCAGACGATGTCATGCCAACTTCAGAAGCAACGGTCCACAGGTCTTCGCGGTTGTAAAAGACGCCCGGGTCCGTCATGTGATAAAGGCCATATGCGGCGGCCTGCAACCGCAGAAGCAACTCAGGGTAGCGCACGTGCCGGCGAAGGTCGGCAGGCATGGTCGACGCGTCCTTGAACAGCTGAGGAAAGATGTTGCGGTAGGCGGAGATGATCGGATCGTTTGGATCGAAGACGTAAAAACTTGTAGTTCCGTCATACGCGTCAATCACCACCTTCACGCTGTTTCGGGTGTAGTTCACCTGATCGTTCCCGAGTTGGTAGTGAGTCGAGTAAGGATAGTTGTCAGACGTCGTAAACGCGTCAAGTATCCACGAAAGCCTTCCGTCGTCGCCGAGCACGATGTACGGATCGCTATCGAAGGTGAGAAAGGGAGCGAGCGTCTTTACGCGGTCAAACACGTTGCGCCGCATAAGCAACCTGCTCTCGGCGCCGATGTCGTCGCTGAAGGGAAGCTTGGTCAGATCATCGCGATCAAACGCGATCAGGAGGCGACGGGCAAATGATCCAAGCTCAATGCCGCCTGTCCCCTGATAGGAGGTCATGCTGTTGGTTTCACCCTGCGGGTAATCGAATTCTTTCTGGCGCGTCTTTACGTAGACGTCGTTGTTGGTGAGCTGTCCGAAATAGATCTCTGGCCGATTCACCTGGAGTGACGGAATCGTACTCTGAATCGGCATATTGCTGAGGATCATCGTCGGCAGGCCTTCGGGCGTGAATCCGTTTACGGGATTCATTGTGATGCCGTAGCCGTGCGTGTAGATGAGCTTCTCGTTAATCCAGTTGCGGCTGCTGTCGGGAAGCTTCTCGACATTCAATTCACGCGCCGCAAGCATCACCTGGCGCTCTTCACCGTTGATTTCGTAGCGATCGATGTCGATGTCGGGAAAATCGTAATAGGTGCGAATTTCCTGAATTTGCCGCAGCGTATCCTGCAGGGCGTGCCAATCCCAGAGGCGAATATTCTGCAGGGTGGGTTGGTTGTTCGCGGCATCGGCGGCTTCTACGGTAACGTCAGCTGGGAACTCGTGCTGCGCTACCTGGTCGAGATTGAAGGCCTGGCGCGTGGAATCGATGTTGTGCCCGATGTATGGCTGCTCGCGGACCAGCTCATTGGGTTTCACGATGAAGCTGCTCATATACCAGGCGCAAACCTGGACGAGGATGAAGCAGATTACTGCCGGCACCGGGGCTGCAATCACGCGGCTTACGCGCGGACGCATAAAGAGATTGGCTGCAGCGATTGCGGCTCCGATGATCAGTGCGACACAGATCACCGCCAAGCCGCTGAGAATGAGGTGCGCGTCGGTATAGGTTACGCCGCTGAATACCGTGTGGTCTTCGAGAATTCGGTCGAAGCGACCGAGCCAGGTCCGCATGGCCACGACGATGAGAAGAAATGCAAAGGAGGCAGAGAGTCCGCGCAGCGGAATCGGAGAGGTACCGTAGCTATGCGTGGTGAAGAGTTGCGAGCCGCTCGTGAGCAGGATGAAAAGCCCCGCGATGGCGCAACCTGCGATGGCTATCATCAGCAGCCATCCGAAAACAAATTGCAATGCAGGCAGAGTGAAGAAGTAGAAGTCCAGGTTTTTGCCGAATATTGGATCGCCGGCGCCGCCGGTGATGGATGGAGCAAAGCGGTAGAGAGCGAACCGCGTCCACTCGGCCATAAAACTTGCACCGGCCAGGAGCGCAATGAACGCGGACGCAAGGAGCGAGCCAACGCGCAATACCAAATCGACGGGAAGTTCGAATGTGCGATTACCGAGGACGATGGTTCCCGCGCTTCGCAGTTCCTCGCGGCTGCCGTGCCTGAGAGCTGCGAACCACCCATAAAGAATCAGAAAAGTCAGAACAAACGGAACAGCGAATGCGGTCCACTTGAATTCGAGTGTTCTCCAAAACACTTCCGAGTAGCCGAGCGAAGAGAACCAAAGCGAATCGACGTAATAGGAGATCGCGGTCCGTGCGCTGAAGACGATAAAGAGAACGATGAGGACAATACCAAACAAGGTGCGGCGAAACTTCATCGGCGAAGCTTCATGGGGGGGATATATGACGCGCTCGTGGATCACGATCACCAGTTTCTGCAGGTCATTTCAAACGCCAACAACCGGCAAGCGCAATTGTACTGCGATTGAACCCAGGCAGATTGCTCCCCTTGGGACGATTGCCAGCACATCGTGAACTGGCAGGCTTCCCCTTTATCTGGTTTTGCAGCAGTTTCTACTTTGTTATCGCCAATTCTTCAACGGCATGATTGCCGGGGTTCGGATGAAGGCGTCCGGTGCGCAACGCCCGCCTCTTCATCAGCAGGAAGAAAACCGGCACAAGAATCAGCACATGAATGGTCGAAGTGATCATGCCGCCCAGGATGGGAGCCGCGATCGGCTTCATCACGTCCGAACCGATGCCCGACTCCCAGAGGATGGGTGCAAGGCTCAGAACCACGGCCGTCACCGTCATCAACTTGGGACGCAGGCGTTGCACTGCGCCTTCGATGGTGGCCTTCTCCAGGTCCTCTTCATTCATGGGGCGACCGGACTTGATGCGATTCTCCAGGGCTTCGTGCAGGTAAACAACCATCACGACGCCGGTTTCCACCGCGATTCCAAAGAGCGCGATGTAGCCCACCCAGACGGCGACGCTGAAGTTGTAGCCGAGCGCCCATTGCAAAAGCAGTCCGCCGGACATGGCATAGAACGTGGGAAGGATCAGGACCGCAGCTTCTGTTATTGACTTGAAGACGAGATAGAGCAGCAGGAAGATTACGAAGAATACCACTGGAAGAATTATGGTAAGCCGCTGCTTTGCGCGCAGTTCAAATTCGTACTCGCCGGCCCAGTGCCATGTGTACCCCGCGGGCAAAACAATTTTGTTTTGCAGTAGCTGAGTCGCCTGCTTTACATAGCCGCCGTAATCGTTCGTCTTCAGGTTCAAGTAGACATACCCGGTTAGAGCACCGTCTTCATCACGAATCATCGCCGGGCCGCGCGAGAACGATATCCGTGCAACCTGGCTGATTGGAATCTGCTCGCCGGTCGGTGTTGGTATGAGAGCTTTGCCAATCGCCTCCGGACTGTCGCGGAAATCGCGCTGGTAGCGTACGGCGATGGGGATGCGCTGCCGACCTTCCACGTTCTCGGCAATGTCAGCACCGCCAATTTCAGAATTGATTACGCGCTGCACGTCGGCGACCGTCAATCCGTATCGTGCTGCTTCAGGCCGGTTTACGTCCACGTTCAGGTAAAACCCCTGAGACACGCGCTCGGCGAAAACCGAAGTCGTCTGCGACACGCCGGATAGAAGCTGCTGGATCTGCGCTCCGATGTCCTGGATGCGCTCGAGGTCCGGTCCCTGGATCTTGATGCCGACTGCCGTCTTGATGCCGGTCAACTCCATGTCGAGACGATTCTCGACCGGCATCGTCCACGTGTTTGTCAGTCCGGGAAACTGCAACTGCTCGTCCATATCATGGATGAGTTTTTCGTAAGTCATTCCGTGCCGCCACTGCTCGCGCGGTTTCAGCATGATGGTGGTGTCGTACATGTCGAGTGGCGCGTTGTCGGTGGCGCTGTCAGATCGGCCGACAGTTCCAAAAACAGTTTCGACCTCGGGAAAGGACTTGATGATGCGGTCCTGCTGCTGCATGAGGGTGACCGCCTGGGTGATTGAAATACCCGGCTTCGCGCTCGGCATATAAAGCGAGGAACCTTCATAGAGAGCCGGCATGAATTGGCTGCCGAGCCGGAAATACAGCGGAATTGTGGCGGCGAGAAAGATGAGATTCAGCGCAATCACCAGCTTCCAGTGGCGCAGACACCAGTTGAGGATCGGCAGATAAATGGCCTGTGTAATGTGCGCTGCGGGATTCTGTGATTCCGGCCTGAGCTTGCCTCGAAGGCAGAGCGGCATTAGCGCCGGCACCAGCGTGATCGAAAGCAGGGAACTGAACACCAGCGCGAGCGTCTTTGTCCACGCCAGCGGGCGGAACATGCGTCCCTCCTGTGCTTCAAGCAGAAAGACCGGAAGGAACGACACTACGATAATCACCAGCGAATAGAACAGCGCCGGACCTACCTGTTGCGCCGCGCCAACCAGTATGCGATGGCGTTCCTCTCCACCTGCCGGTTCCGCGCGCTCGGCCAGATGGCGATATCCGTTCTCCACCATCACGATTGCGGCGTCGATCAGCACTCCGATGGCCAGCGCGAGACCGCCCAGCGACATGATGTTCGAGCTGACGTGCAGAAAATACATCGGAATGAAAGCCGAGACCACTGCAATCGGAAGCGTAAGAATCGGAACCAGTGCGGAGCGGAAATGAAACAGGAACACGATGCTGACAAAGCTGACGATGATGGCTTCGAGAATTAGATCCCGCTTAAGCGTGTGAATCGACTCGTTGATCAGCCAGGAGCGATCGTATCCCGTATCGATCTCAACGCCGGGCGGAAGCGAAGGCGCGAGTTCTTTAAACCGCTGCTTCACACCTTCGATCACTTTCAATGCGTTCATGCCATCGCGCATGACCACGATGCCGCCAACGGTTTCGCCCTGGCCTTGCCAATCGGCTGCGCCGCGTCGCACGTCAGGGCCAAACGAGACGCTGCCCAAATCGCGCACCAATACGGGTGTCCCATTCTTGGTCGCCACGGGGACATTCTCGAGGTCAGAGAGGGTTCGAATGTAACCCAGTCCGCGAATCATGTATTCGGCGCCACTCATCTCAAGTACATCGCCGCCCACTTCATTGGTGCTCTGCCGTACCTTGTCGATCACCATGGATGTGGGAATGCCGTATGAAAAAAGCTTGTTGGGATCGAGGTTGACCTGGTACTGGCGTACGAATCCGCCAATGCTTGCCACTTCGGCGACACCGGGAACTGTCTGCAATTGATAGCGGAGATACCAATCCTGAAGAGAGCGAAGGTCCGCGAGGCTTCGTTTGTGCGTGCGATCCACGATCGCGTACTCATACACCCAGCCTGCTCCGGTCGCATCTGGCCCGATTGCGGGATGAACATCGGCGGGCAACTTTCCTGCGATCTGCTGCAGATACTCAGTGACGCGCGAGCGTGCCCAGTAAAGATCGGTGCCGTCCTGAAAGACCACGAAGACGTAGGAATCGCCAAACATGGTCTGCGCACGCACGTTGCGCACACGGGGCGCCGAAAGCAATGCCGTGACGATTGGATACGATACCTGGTCTTCAATTACGCTGGGCGGCTCACCGGCCCACTGCGTATGGATAATGACCTGTACGTCGCTGATGTCGGGCAGCGCATCGAGCGGTACATGCGTCATACACCATACACCCGCAACCGCGAGCAGAATTGCCGTAGTGATGACAAGGAACGGATTGCGCGCACACCATGAGATTGTCCGTGCAATCATCACATGCCTCCCGTCGCGCTTATACTCAATTGCTTTGCCGCGATTGTTTTGCCGCCGCGCTGCACGGTCACGGTTACCTGCCACGTGCCGCCGGCCTCTAGTTGTACGGGGCCTTCGTAATCCCCATTGCCTTTTTCCGCCAGCATTGCTGAGGCATGTCCGGCGGCCATACCCATGGCGGGCATCGCCGGCATAAAGAAGTTGACTGTGGTCTGTGTGCCGCTTACCGGCTTGCCGTCTGCGCTTGTCAGCTTCACATGGAGAGTGTTGGGTCCTTTGTGCGGTGGATTGGGGTTGGTACTGAATTCAATCTGCAACTGCTCGGTTGCACTTTGGGAGGCCGCCGCCACTTGCTGAAGAGGCATGTATCCGCTCATTGAACTCTGCAATTGTGCCTCCGAGTCGACGAGGAAGTTCGCGGAGCTCACAATGCGATCACCGGCGCTCAGCCCTTTCAGCACAACGATTGAATCGCCGAATCTTGTTCCGGTCTCGATCTCGCGCGGCTCAAGCGATCCTTGTCCGCGATCAATAAATGCAATCTGACGCGTGCCGGCCTGCAGCACGGCCGAAGCAGGAATCACAAGTTGACGGCCCAACGGCGCGACGATATCGACGTTGACATACATGCCGGGTTTCAGCAAGACTCCCGGATTAGCCATCACCAAACGTACGCGCACAGTTCGCGTAGTGGCGTCCACTTCCGGCAAGATCTGATCGATGCGGCCGCCGAATTTGCGACCAGGGTAGGCATCCACTGAAATCTGGCCCCGGTCTCCCGGTTTCAATCGGCCCACATTGGCCTGTGGCACATTCGCGTATACCCATATCGTAGAAAGATCAGCGATTGTGTACAGTTTGGTTTCCGGCTGCACGTATGCGTTGGGAAGGGCGTTGCGCTCGATGATGTAACCCGATGCCGGCGACTCAACGCCTATTTCGTGGCTTGCGTTTCCGCTCTTCTCGAGTTGCGCGATCTCGGCTTCGGGTATGTCGTAACGGCGCAACCGCTCTGCGGCAGCCTGCAGCAGCCAATTTCCCTCCTTCGCAGGCATTCCGTGCATGTGCTCCGTTACTGTGATCTGGTTGTTCTTTGCCAGTAGGTATTCCTGCTCCGTGCTTACCAGGTCGGGGCTGTAGATCGTGAACAGCTTCTGACCCTTCTTCACGTACTGGTAGGTTGCGTTTGCGAAGACGCTCTTAATCCATCCCGGGAATCGAGTCTGCACATACGAGAGTCGCTGTTCATCCATCGCAACGCTGCCGGGGGCTTGCAGTTCGTCGCTCACTTCCTTCATCTCCGCGACAGCTGTTGTGACGCCAATTTCCTGCATCCGCTGCGGTGAGAGCTGAATTGGTGTGAGAGCAGCCTCATCCGATTTTGCAGTTCCGGCACTGTCTATCCCAGCGGTCGGCGGTAACGCTTCAGGTCCGCGCGCTACCACCGGGCTCGCGTCAGTTTGTGAAATTGCCGGCGCCCAACGATGCCACAGAACGTATCCAAGCGTCGCGGCGAGTCCCACACACAACAATGCGGTCACGGCAAGCGCGCTCTTTAAAGTCCGTTTCGTCATTTCGTCACCCCCTGCGCAGCTACGGGTGCGCCTACTGCCAACTCGAGGTCCGCCATTTTCATATTGAAATCCGCGGTGGCATCGATGGTTGCCAGGTCGACGTCCACCACCGTCATCTGACTGTCGAGCAGATCGAGAAATGATGTCTGATCGTTTTCGTATGCGACGACGGCCGCGTGCAGGGTCTGTTCCGCTTGGGGCTTCAGCGACTGCTGGTAGACGCGCGCCAGTCGCTGGGCGGCACGGGCGTCAGCGAGCGACTCTTCGATCTGACCCAGTGCCTCGTTTTTCATCGCCACCAGTTCCGCGCTTTTCTCTGAAACAGCCGCCGCAGCTTCATTCACTTCGGCGTCGTGTTTTTTGCGATTCAGCCAGGGAAGGCTCATCGATCCCTCCACCATGTAGTTGTTGCGCGGATTCTGACCCGAGGGCAAAAGCATGTAGCCGGCAGAAACGCTGAAGTCCGGCACCATGGCTTTCTTCGCCATGTTCTGTTCCTTCTGGCTCTTGTCTTCGGCCGCTGCGGCTTCCGCCAGATCGGGTCGTGCCTGCATGGCCGTCGTCACAAGCGAATCCAGCGAGGGCAGGGGCGCGTTGAGCGAATATTCCCCGCGAACTTCGATAGGAGCCTCGGGGCGACGGCCCAGCAATGTATTCAAATGAGCGCGCGCCACTTCGGCATCACGCTCGAAGCGGATCATGTGCTCAGCCAGGCGCGTGAGGGCAACCTGCGCCTTAAGGATTTCGACTTGCGGGATCTTGCCGACGCTGTACTTGATGCGCGCGGCTTCAATGGCCTGCTGCGCGATTCCAACATGCTCATCATGGATACGCAGATCATCCTGCGCACGCAGCATGTCGAAGAAGGCTTTGCGCACCTCGACGCGCACACGGAGTCGCGCCGCCTCGAGGTCGTCTTTCGCCAGGTACGCGTCAGACTGTGCGATATTCGTGCGCAAGTCGCGTTTGCCCCGGCCCGGGAAGGACTGGCCCAGCATGAACATGTTCTGTGCTGCGTTGTAATCCCACGGTTTGGTCAGCGGCACCTGCCATCCGCGATACATCGCCTGCGGATCGTCGAGAGCGCCTGCAACTGGAACATGCGACTCTGCGGCCTCGACTTTGCGAGCAGCGACATGAATCTCCGGGTTTTCTTCCAGCGCGATGCGCTCAGCCTCGTCCAAAGTCAGCGTAGGTGCAGCGGCGCTCTCAGCGTGGGTGACGCCGATCAGCAAGCTGAGTTCATGCAGTGCGGAAGCGCCGTCGGCAATTTGCGCATTGCAAGCCGGCAGCGTCAGCGCAAGGCAAAGCGCCCCCATCCATATATGTAGTGTTTTCATTGCTCCCTCTAGAGACGATCTCCGGCCACGTCGATCGCGCCAGGCGTAAGCGCCGGGCACACGAAGCCTGACTTCGCACAGGAAAAGGGAGTGTTTAGATTCTCAGGATGGAAATATGACGGGAACCGATGGCTCCAGGCGGTGCTTCAATCCGACGCGTGAATCCTGCGCCATCGAGTCCAGCAATCATGAACATCATGGTCACAGAGACGTGAGTCGGTACGCTTGTACCCTCTGGTCGCGAGGCCTGCGCAGGCGGGATGGTTGAGTCCGAGGAGTGCACTTTGCAGCAGGAGGGGTCGGCCATGGCCATCGACGAGCCGCAATCTTGCATCATCTGCTGGCAGCAGTCCTGGTGCGGAGCGGGAGCGAGACAGGCCAAGCCTGGCAGTGTTGCCCACAGCACCATGATTGCCAGCATCGTCCAGGCGTTTTTGCTAGCCACACGCACAGTGTATACCTGCCCTGGAATTGAATATACAGTCTGCGTGTCCTGGCTGAGGGTGATTTGAATCACAGGTTAAGCTCGATGCTCCTGGGAAAGCAGGACTGAACCTCGCAAAACCTATGTTTGGCAAAGCTAAGCTGCTACACTCCGCCGGATTTTGCTGGGTCTCTTCGATTTTTGCCAAATCATAGCCCGGGCATTGGGCCCGGGCTATCTAACCGAATTTTTTCGCAGTTGCGAACGAGAGCCAACAGCGAAAGGAAGACGAATCAGCCAACGCCCTGCTTACGACAGGTCGTTGAATGCGCTCATGTCCTCCACCGGAAGCGGGTCGTCGTGGCGAGCCATCCAGACATATAAGGCAGGCATCAGGAACACGCCAATCACTAGATTGGCGATGAGCCCACCAACAATAACGATGGCGAACGGGCGCTGCGAGTCGGAGCCAATGGCATGCGACATGGCGGCGGGTAGCAAACCAAGGGTTGCGACCAGCATGGTCATCATGATGGGGCGAAGCCTCTGTACGGAGCCTTCGACCGCTGCTTCGACGATGTGTTCATGACTGGATGCTTCAGTGTTGCGTCGTCGCGCGCGAAGCTGGTTAATGAATTCGATCATGATTACACCCGTTTCAACGGAGACACCGAAAAGCGCCAGGAAGCCAACCGCCGAAGATACAGAGAAATTAGTGCCCGTTAGAAAAAGCGCCAACGGACCGCCGACGGAGGCCATCATTACCGAGACCAGTACCAGCATCGACCACTTGAACGATCGGAACATGGTGTAAAGAATGAGGAAAATGGCAAGCACAGTAATGGGGATGACGAGTGCCATGCGCTTGTCGGCGCGCTTTTGGCTGGCGTACTCACCGGCCCATTCAACGTGATAGCCGGGGGGCAATTTCACGTTGTCAACCTTGCGGATGGCCTCCTCCACTGTTGAGCCGAGGTCGCGCCCCACTACAGAGAACTTGATGGCGATATAGCGCTGGCCGCCTTCACGATTGATGGCCTCGGCACCATCGTCAGTTCTCACGGTGGTGAGTTGCGCCAGAGAAACGCGCTCGCCCGATGGAGCAAGAAGACGAATGTTTTCGATGGCCTCTCGGGTGTCGCGGTATTGTTTTTCATACCGGAGGGTCACGTCGTAGCGTGCTTCGCCCCGCTGCAACTGCGTAAATGCGCTTGCACCCACAGCGGTCTGTACTGCGTCCTGGATGTCGGCGACATTAATTCCCCATCGTGCCGCGGCTACGCGATCAACTGAGAAGTTCAGATTCGGCTGACCGACGATTCTGAAGATGCCAAGATCGGCAACGCCTTTCACGGTTGACATTTGCCCTTGGATTACATCGGCAGTGCTTTCAAGCGTGCGCAAATTGTCTCCATACAGCTTGACGGCGAGTTCACCCTTGACGCCGGAGACGGCTTCCTCCATGTTGTCTGAGATGGGCTGAGAAAAATTCCAGATGACGCCGGGGAATTTCTCCAGTTCAGTGTTCATCGCCTCAATGAGAGCTTCCTTGTTCTGATGAAACAAGGAGCGCCATTCCTCTTTCGGCTTGAGATCGACAAAGTATTCCGTATTGAAAAATCCTGCGGTGTCGGTGCCGTCATCGGGGCGGCCTGTCTGGCTGACGACCTGCGTTACCTCAGGAAACGAGGCCATCACGACGCGTGCCCTGTTTGTGAAAGCGATGCTGGCGGTGGGTCCTTCGCTGGGTGGGAGCGTACCGCGAACCCAAAGAGATCCTTCGTCGAGATGGGGAAGGAACTCCGAGCCAATGGGACCACCAAACGTGAGATAAACCGAGATGAGGAAGAGAAATGCGGAGATTCCTACCGTGATGTGACGGTGTTCGATTGCCGATCGCACAGCTGCTCGATAGTGCTCGATAAGCCACTCCATCAGTGGGTTCTTCCACTCCTTGGCGCCCTTACGAAATACGAGACCTGCCATGACAGGCGCGGCGAGGATCGCAAATACGAGTGCGCCGAGCAGCGCGAAACTGACTGTCCAGGCCATCGGTTTGAACAGACGTCCCTCAACCGCCTGGAGTGTGAAGATGGGCAGATAGGACGTGATAATAATGCCGCGCGCAAAGAATACCGGTCGTTGCACCTCGTGTGCCGCTCCGCGAATCTTCTGCACCGGAGTTCGCGTGTCGTCTGGATTGGAAAGATGGCGAACGATGTTCTCGATCATGACGACGCTGCCGTCAACCACCATGCCAAAGTCCAATGCACCGAGAGACAGAAGGTTCGCCGGGATGTGACTCAAGTCAAGGCAGATCGAAGCGAACAGCAAGGCGAAGGGGATGGTCAGCGCGACGATGATAGCGCCGCGGACGTTTCCGAGAAACAGAAACAGAATGATGGAAACTAGGATCATTCCCTCAGTCAGGTTGCGTTCCACGGTCTTCACCGTGAACTTCACGAGGTCAGATCGATCGAGAAACGGCTTGATGGTGACGCCGGGAGGAAGAATGCCCGGGTGATCCATATCTCCATTGAGCTTCTTCACTTCTTCGTGAATGCCCTGCAGAACCGGATCGGAGTCATCGCCCTTTTGTAGAAGCACAATTCCTTCGACAGTGTCGGGATTGTCGACGATTGTGCCATCAGCGCGGTGCGTCGCACGGCCGATTTGGCCCAGGCGAATCTTAGGCCCCTGGGTGACCGTGGCAATGTCCTTTATACGAATCGGGGCGCCGTTATTTGTTTTGACGACAGTGTTCTCGATGTCCTGCACCGTGTTGAAGAGGCCGAGCGACTGCACATTGATCTGCTGTGCGCCCTCTTCAATGAAGCTGCCGCCGCCGTTCGTATTGTTGGCGGAGATTTGCTGCTCAACCTGGCTCATTGACAGGCCGTAGGCGACCAGTTTCTCGGGATCGAGCCGAATCTGGTACTCCTTGGTTGGACCGCCAAAGCTTGAAACGTCAACTACGCCGGGAACGCTCTTGAACGATTTCTCAAGCGTCCAGTCTTCGAGCGACTTCTTCTCCATTACGTCGTAGGACGGATTCGTGCTCTCGAGGGTGTACCAGTAGATTTGGCCGACCGGACTCCAGTCAGTTCCCATTTGCGGCACAAGGTTGGAGGGAAGGTTTACCTGACTGAGGCGCTCCAAAACGTGCTCACGATTGATGTCGCTGGTAGAGTTGTCGTCGAAGATGAGCATCAAGCTCGACAGCCCTGCAAGGGTCGTCGAACGCAAGTGCGTTAGATGGGGAATGCCAGCCATCTGAATCTCGACAGGCACCGTGACCTGGCGCTCAATCTCTTCGGCGCTGCGGCCCGGCCACTGAGTAATGATCTGGACATAGTTGTTGGCAACGTCGGGGTACGCTTCGATGGGTAGGTTGCGAAATGAAATGACTCCCCATATCGTCAGAACGAACATCCCGCCTAGCACCAACCAGCGGTTTCTCAGTGCGAAATCGACAAGTGACCGCAGCATTATTCGTTCCCTGCCGTTTCTATCAGCAACGCATTGGTCACAACCTGCGTGCCTGGTGCGATACCGGACAGAATCTCCTGGCGATTACCTTCGAGCATAGCGCCCGCTCGAACTTCGGTGCGCTTAAACTGGTTATCGCCCGCCGGAACGAAGACCCAGTCGCGATCGTGCAGATGGAGCACAGCGTCGGCAGGAACCACGGTGAAGGTCTGCTTCTTGAGGCTGGAGAATTTGGCTGTCACGAACATGCCCAGTTTGAGAATGCCGGGATTGGGGACTTCAATGCGGACCTTGGCCGTCCGCAGCGACGGGTCGAGGACTGGCCCGATGTCGCTGATGCGGCCCTTGAGAGTCCGGTCAGGGTAAGCACCGATTTTGATCGCCGCTTCCTGGCCGAGCTGCAGCTTGGGAATGTCGTTTTCGTAAACGTCGCAAAGAATCCAGACTGTGGAGAGGTCAGCGATGGTGAACGCGGTTGCGGACCCCGAGAGGGTTACGCCAGCGGCCGCCGCATTGGTAACGTTTTGGCCAACGATGACGCCGGATATCGGCGCATAGACCTGGACGACGCTGCTGGGGTGAGCCTTGTCGAGGCCGAAGGTCCTCAACTGGTCATCGGCTGCGACAAGGTCGGCCTTGGCGTCTTTCTCGGTATCCTCTGCCTGCTCGAGCATCGCCTGCGAAATTACGCCATGCTTGAACAGGTCGTCGGCGCGCATGTATGCCTTGTTGGCGAGCTGCTCATCGTTGACGGCCTTCATGTAAGTGTTGAAGGCGGTGGTCACATCGGGGCTCTGCACGCTGAACAGGAGTTGCCCCTTTTTCACGTTGTCGTCCAGGCGGGTTTTTATATCAACCACGCGACCGTTGGCAAGCGAGATGACGGGAACTTCACGGGCTATATCGGGAAACACGGCTCCGGTTGCGGTGAACTCGGCGGGCGCTTCCATCTGCCCCGCCGTTGCGATGGGAAATTTTTTGGCGTCCGCCGCAGGAATCGTGATGAGGCTCATGTTTGAGACCTCGACCACTTTGGCTGGTGGAGGCGCGCCGCTTCCCTCGTCTTTGGAATTGCAGCCGGAGAGAATCAGGCATAAAGCCGCGCCAAGCACCACCACCAGCGTCAAGTTGGCAAGTCGTCTTGAGAAGTCGGTCGTCACTGCATCACCTCGCGTCCAACAGCAAGATTGAGCTGCGCCGCAGCGGTCAGATAGGCACCGATCAATTGCAAATACGCCTGCTGCACTGATCTGTAGTCGCTTTGGGCATTCAGAAAGTCCATCAGTGACGCACCGCCATGCTGGTAAGCATACGTAACGGCGTCACGAACCTTCGTGGCCTGTGCTGTGTACTTTTCCTTGTAGGGCTTCAGCAGTTCGATATTGCTCTGAACCTGAACGTACCCTGAGTCGACATCCCTGAAGACCTGTGCGTGCGCTGCATCGCTTGCCTGGCGGCTGCGATCGATGTCAATTTGTGTACGCTGTTTTTCGCCCTGGTTGCGATCGAAGATCCTAAGTGGAATGCTGACGCTTGCGCCCAAAGCCTGAGTAGCGTATGGATTATTGTTCGATGAATTGTAGGTATACCAGCCGGAAAATGTCGGATCCGTAGAACCGTTAGCTTCGGCCAGTTTGTGGTTCGTCTCGGCCTGTTGAATTGTCTGTATCGCCGCCTGAAGATCAGGGCGGGTGTTGAGAGCATCCTGACGGAATTGCTCGAGTGGTTGTAACGTCTCGGAAAAGTCGAAGTTGCCGGTAACGTCAAATTGATCCACAGGAGTCCGGTCGTTGAGCAGTTGGAGAAGCTGAATCTTGGCGCTCCTCAGGTTCACGATGGCGCTCTGAAGGGATGTTTCATACTGCACGCGCAGCAATTCAATGCGATCAAAATCGATCTGTGCTAAATCGCCTGCGCGAAGGCGATTACGGCTGATATCGATAATGTGGTCGTAGTACTCCAACTCCGCCTTGGCAAGATTGAGAAGAGCCTTGGATTGAAGTGTATTCACAAAGGCTCCGCGCAAGGTGAATTCAAGATTGCGCTTCGCGTCCTCGGATTGGGATTCCGCAACGCGCGTACCTTCTTTGGCGCTCTCAAGGCGCAGCTCGCGCTTGTGGCCGCGCTCATGCAGATAGCTGACGTTTGGCACAAAGTCTGTACCTGCAAAAGGTTTCCAAATGCCATTGTCTGGGGCAATTTGCGTACCATCCGTGGAAAGCGTGAACTGCGGGTTGGGCCGCAAATATGCGGTGATCTCTTCGGCCCGGGACTCGTCGACGGTCAGGGCGTTCGCCTTCAGCGACGGATTCGCAGCTTCAAATTTTGACTTGACCTGTTCCCAGGTCAGGCTTTGCTGCGCGGGGCTGGCGGTGAGTGCCGACAAGAGCAGCACCGCAACTCCCCCCGCATAAATTGTGGGGAATCTTTGATTCATGTTCTTCCTCAGTGCCTTTAATTCACACCTAAGTATTGACGGTTGTATTTGGCATGGCCATAGGTCGGGAAAGCAACAAAACCAGAGTCGAGCACCGCCTTCCGCGAAGACACGTGCATGATCTCTCCAGTGTGACGACTATTGGTTTCCTTCGAGCGGCTCAGTTTTCTCAGGCGCCTTGGAAGGGAGGGAGGTGAGCGGGGCGAGTGGAAGGCCAGTGAACCGGCTTGAGCTTGCTGACTAGCAAGCCATATGCGCCAGTGCGACGACGAGGAGTTGAAGGACTGAATGCGCAACATCGGGGCTGCATGATCGTTTCCGGTTCGGGAGGGTATTGCGAGAATCAGGCAGCCTGGTTCCTCGATCGAGGACTTCCAGCAGCAGGGCGCCTCGCTCCAGGGTGGAAAATCTTCCACGCGCGCCGGGCGGAATCTCCCGTGACCATCGTTAAGCCAAACCTGAAGGCGTTTATGTGTAAACACTTGCTTGACGATCAGATCGAGCATTCCATCCTGGTTCACGTCCAGCGCTAAAATCGTCAGGGCTGTCTCAATCGACTGGAATGTCAGTTCACGATCCGGGCCGGAAGCGATGCGGAGTTTGACACGAAATACCTGGTGTCGGCCTTCAAGTTTGCCCGCGTCGAGCAGAACTGCTCCGCCGGGCTGCGGGTCGTTGTCGAAATCGGCTGCAATGAACTTCAGTCCAAGGGAACTGCTCAGCAGGTTGTGAGTCTTCCTGGCCTCGGACGATGCTCTCTCCAACCCGTCCTGTGCCCTGACCGAGGCGGCAGCGAGTACAAGTGTAAACACATCAAGGCGAAGAAAAAGGGAACAAATTCTCACATATTTGATTTAAGTATAAATTTCGTGCATTTCCGGTCGCAAGGCGCCCAATGCTATTCGCCCTGCCAAAGAGGCGGAGAGAGGGGGCCTCAAAGAAGGACTTGTCAGAGAGTGCTATCTCTCACAGATTCGTCCACTCGACGAAACCCATGGGCTCGCGTGAACCGGTATCCACTCATTTCAGACTGAGTGAGTCAAGTGGATTTATAAGGACCGCATTCATGAATTCCTTATAAATCTCAAACATTGCATTTATGGAGATCTTACGAAGAACCGATTCAGATTGGTACCAAGGCGCGAAGCGCGACTACACATGACTTCGCGGGTGGGAATATCCCATAAGTGTCACCTGATCCAGCCGGCCTGCGCGTGATCGTAGGTGATTCGGATCCGCGTTCATTTTGGCAAAGCAATTCCGGTGCATCGTGGGGCGGGCTCGAGTGTTGATTGGAAGACTCGCAAATCAATTCCCTAAGGGAAATGAGAGGCAAAAATGAGAAGCAATTTCCGGAAAGCCATGACGCTTGCGGTATTCGCAGTTGGTATTACCGTCTCTGCTCAAGCGCAGTCAAATGTACCCAATTCGGCTCCATCAGATCTGGCAGCCAAGAGTGATCAACCACAACCTGCAGCGGATAAAGGCACAGGGCCTCCTGCATCGTCATCGGCTTCCAAGCAGGAACTGAAACCGACGGTTGAACAGGAGATCGAAGCGCTGAAGAAGCGTATCGATCAACTAGAAAGTGAAGTAAAAGAGGCGAAAGCGGCAGTACTAGCCGATAGCAGCGATTCGGCTGCACTGAAAGCGGCCGAGAAGAATCTTGTTGCCGGTAGCGGAGCAGCACCGACTAGCTCCAGTGCATTGCCAACGCCGAGCACGCCAGGTCTCAGCTCGTCGACCGGTGGACAGGAGCCAGCGCCAGGGGCGGCAAGCGCTCCAGCTCCCAAGGAGATCAGTGCACAGACAACGACTAAAGGTGAGCCCTTCGAAGGCGACTGGACGTGGTTGAACAGCAACGGCCACGCATCCGACAGCCCCATGGCTACGAAGTACTTCACACCGGAGTTTCGTGCCGACGCGAATTACATCCTGGACTACAACCATCCCAAGGACGACTCGATGGGAGGTTCAACCGAGGAGTTTCGCTCAGATGAGTGGCAGCTTGAGCAGATCAGCATCGGGGGAGACATCCACATCGACAATGTACGCGGACGCATCCTCACGATGGATGGTTTGTTCGCCACGACCACGCCGCGTAACGATGGCAGCGTCGCACGCGGACAATGGGACCTGGCCAACGCGTACAGATATGTTTCCGAAGCGTGGGGAGGATATCACTTCGATGTATCTCACGGCCTGAATGTGGATGCAGGCATCTTTGTCTCCTACATTGGCCTCTTTAGTTACTACAACTTTGATAACTGGGCCTATCAGCCTTCCTTTGTTTCGTCGAATACACCATGGTTCTTCAACGGACTGCGCGTCCAGTATTTTCCGACGAAGAAACTGAAGATCGAGCCATGGTTCATCAATGGCTGGCAGTCCTATGCCCGCTCCAACGGGAAGCCCGGGCTGGGTGGGCAGATTCTCTGGCGGCCCAAGCCTTACCTGGACTTTGTGTGGAACGACTATGGCCTGGGAGAGGATGTTGTCGGCCAACCCGGGCGCTCGCGTGTCCATGCCGACTACAGCGCACAGGTCAAGGTGTATGACAAACCTTCGAACTTGCTGGACAAGATTGCATTCACGGTCACTGGGGATCTTGGCTGCGAATACGGAGGTGGACCCGCTCTCGGAACTTACGACCCGAAGGGATACTCTCCGGAGATGGGTTCGAGCTCGACCTATACAGGAGGTGTGAATTGCCACAGCGCCAAGAATGGGAGGCCCAAGCAGGACTTTGCCGGATGGATGATGTACAACCGCTATTGGTTCAAAAAGGACCTTTACGCTGTGACGCTGGGTGGCGGCCAGATGAATAACCCGGGCCGCTACCTCACCTTGCTGCCTCCCATCAATGGTGCGACCGCAGTCACCGGCACACCGTACTTCACAGAGAATCCAGGGGACCGCGCCCAGATGCACGACGGCACCATCACATTCGATTACATGCCGAGCCAGTTCATTACCTTCCGGTTGGAAGAAGGCTATCGCTACTCCGATGTTCCTTACTGGACAGGTCGCGGCGGTATCACGCCGCCGGGAGGTAACAACGGGTTCCCGACACAGTATGCGTGCGCAAGCGGTTCTAACTCGGGTTTTGGATACGGAAGCCTGACGCAGGCGGAAGTGGCTTGTGGCGCTGGGGCGAATGCAGGCCGATGCGCTGATCACGGTTTCCGATTATTCCCGCGAGGCGATTATCAAACGATTCGGC